>JADMIO012911320.1_pt1 | contig 47610 bp, 7 predicted proteins | sample 8958161 | NCBI WGS metagenome assembly JADMIO01 (sample SAMN16585339, study PRJNA669376) | soil metagenome | isolation source: Crop rotation soil | place: USA: Cullars Rotation, Alabama | collected 2011
ACAACTTGTCCACGTGGAATTCTAAGCTTAGGATCCCAATGTGCTGGAAAGTCCGGACGGGCATTTCAGCGGGCGCGCGCTGTTGCTGACGGGCGATTATCTGACGCGGGAAGGGGAGCCCAAGCGGGCGAGAGATTTGTTCAGCGACTTTGCGCAGCGCTTTCCGAATTCGAGCCTGCTCGGCGAGGTGCGACTCGCGCTGGTGCGCACGTACTTCCGGGAGCAAAACTGGACGGCGGCCATCGCGGTGCTGGAGAAAGCGGCTTTTACCAATCTCGATTTGGTTCCGCAGGCCGAGTTTTTCCGGGCGCTGGCTCTTTGGCACGCGGGGGATGAAACCAACGCGCTGAACCTGATGACCAACCTGGTGGCGCAATTTCCGTCCAATGCCGTGGCGGCGGTGGCGCAAAACTGGGTGGCGGATTTTTATTTCAACAACGACCAATTGGCCAAGGCGGAGGAAAATTACCAGACGGTATTCCAAAAATTCAGCGCCACCAATCGGCTCGCCTTCCAGGCTCGATACATGGCGGGGCGGGCGGCTTTTGAGCGGGGCGATTTTGCGGGCGCGCGAGTTTATTTTTCGGCGCTGGTCAACGACACCAACACGCCACCGGAACTGCTGATGGAAACGTACGGGATGTTGGGGGAAGCGTTTGGTTCGCAATTTCTGGCCAGCACGAATAAGTCGGAAGAAGACTTTCGCGACATCATCGCCGCGTTCAGCAAAATCAAGGATACGGTGACCAATTCCCTGGCGGCGCACGCGTGGGGGAGGATTGGCGATTTTCAATTGCAATGGGCTTTGCTCAAAACGAATTCGGCCGCTTTCATCGCTGCCAGCGATGCCTACTCGGCTGCGTTAAAGATTCCCGACGCGGACATCGCCTGTCGCACGCAAGCGAAAGTAGGTCTCGCGCAAGTCCTCGAAAAACAAAAGCAAATTGGCCTGGCGCTCGATCAATACTTGCTTGTTCTGTACGAAAATGATGGCGAACCGTCCGATCCGACATGGCTTCGCACGGCCGGCATTTCCGCCGCCGCCATTTACGAGTCGCTCGAAAACTGGTCGAAGGCCGAAACCACTTACAATCAACTCAAGAAAAAAATCCCGAGTCTCGCCGCGGCGATCGATAAACGGATTGAAGCGCTGAAGAAAACGGCGGCCAAGCCGCCGGCTGAACAAACGGCGGCGACGACGACAACTCCCAAATAAGCCCAAGAGCGATGCAACAATTTAACCAGGCAACGTTTGGGCGAATCCACGGTTAGTTTCATGCGGCTCGGCAAAAACATCGGCGGTTATCGCGGCGAATCCATCGACATCCAGAAGGTTCTCGATGAATTGAAGCTGGCGGCGCAACAGCATGGCTGGCGCAAAGACACGTTTTCGATCACGCCCCAAATTGAGTTGCTGGCATACCATCGGGCCAATCCGCCCACGCGAAAGAGCCTGTATCTATCGACGGGCATCCATGGTGACGAGCCAGCCGGTCCGCTGGCAGTGTTGCAGCTCGTGAAGGAAAACTTATGGCCGAGCGGGATTGATGTCTGGCTTTGCCCGTGTTTGAACCTGACCGGTTTTCCGCGGAACACGCGCGAGAACGCCAACGGCATTGACCTCAATCGCGACTATCGGCATTTGTTGAGCGAAGAGGTGCGGGCGCACGTGGGTTGGCTGAAAGAAAAACCGCGCTTCGACCTGGCATTGTGCCTGCACGAAGATTGGGAATCGGGCGGATTTTATGTTTACGAGTTGAACCCGGACCATCGGCCTTCGTTCGCGGAAACGATTATTGAAAGTGTGGGACGGGTTTGCCCGATTGAACCGGGCCCGCGCGTGGATAACTGGGAAGTCCAGGGCGGGATTGTGCGGCCAAATATTTCGCCGGAAGAGCGTCCGCAATGGCCGGAATCGCTTTTTCTCATCACGCACAAAACGCGACTGAGTTACACGCTGGAAGCGCCTTCGGATTTTCCGTTGAGCACGCGGGTGGCGGCGCATGTGACGGCGGTGCGGACGGCGCTGGACCTGCTCGCGACCACGTGACGGCTCCGCAATCGGGTGTAAGTTAAATTATGAATGCGACACAGATTGATGAACGGGGAGTGATCGTGCGCTGCGAGAGTTGCGGCAAAGCGAATCGAATTGCCTTTCGCAGCCTGGGCGAAACGGCGCAGTGCGGCAGTTGCAAGACGGCGCTGGGGCAAATTCGCACTCCGATTGAGGTCGAGAGCGATGAACAATTCAACGCGCTGATTAATGACTCGGCGTTGCCGGTGCTGGTGGATTTTTGGGCGCCGTGGTGCGGTCCGTGCAAGATGGTCGCGCCGGAGTTTGAAAAAGTGGCGGCGATGAGCCAGGGGCAATTGATTGTCGCAAAGGTAAATACCGAAGGGCTGTCCGACCTGGCACAGCGTTACCTCATCAGTTCCATTCCGACCATGGTGGTCTTTGCGGGAGGCCGAGAGATCGAACGGACGGCCGGAGCGCGCCCGGCGGCGACGATTAAAACGTGGGCCGAGCGGGCGGCCGCCCAGGCGCTTGCACATGCGGGGTGACAATTGCTTTTGAATTGTTAGCCTTGGGGCTCGAATGACATCGAGTCCAAAGATCGGCACCGTGGGTGAAGTCACGTTCACGGTGGAACAAAAGCACGCCATAGAATTTGCGGGCGACGGAATGCCGGCGGTGCTGTCCACGCCGAACCTCATTGGGATAATGGAACGGACGGCCCGCCAAACTTTGGTCCCATTTCAGGAACCGAACGAGCGTTCGGTGGGAATGGAAATTGAATTGCGTCACCTGGCCCCGACGCCGCTGGGAAAGACGGTCACGTGCAGCACGCGGGTGATTCATTGCGAAGGGCGGGAAATCACTTTTCAAGTCGAAGCGAGAGACGAGCGGGAAATCATCGCGCGCGGATTGCACAAGCGATATGTGATCCGGGTGGAATCGTTCGCCAAACGCGTGGCGAGGAAATGAAGTTGAGGGAAGTTGGTGCGCGGGAGAGGACTTGAACCTCCACCCCTTACGGGACCAGATCCTAAGTCTGGCGCGTCTGCCATTTCGCCACCCGCGCAGCATTCCTACTCAAACACCGACCACTATCATAGCAACCCCATTGACGTTTGCGACCGTGTTACACTGTGGAATGTAGTGCAATGTTGGGCAAGGTCTGTTGGTTGATCTGATTTACGCTGCCAATAGTTACCACAAGGTGTTGGAGAACCGCAAGCACCCCAGGGAGGTTCCGGGTTTTCCTTTTTTGTGGTTTTCCATGCGGCCTTTTGCAAATGGGGAGAATTTTCACTCCGAAACCGTGGATCGGGGGCCCGGTATTCTCTTGTTCGGATTTGGGCAATCGATGGCCGCAATATGTGAGAGAATCGGATTCAGGGGGCCAAGGCTGGGCCATTTTCTACCTCAAACGGGTTATAGGTTTTTCATCGGGACGACGCAAATATGTAACAATGAATTTCCTTTACAGGGATTTGGCATATCGGGCATTGTACCGATGCGCAATTAACATAAACAAGTACCTAAGCATTAGGGGTTTTCCGCGATTCCACGCACGTCTTGCCCAAAACTCGAATGTCGATTTCAGAGCTCTGTGAATGTTTGGCCGACCAATTGGCGGTGCAGAAAAATCATTGAATTTTTCCGAAGAGCAGCGAACGGGGATTTCAGAGATAGGATTTTGGCCACGCGGATTAGTGGCTGCTTAACCAGGCATGGTAAAGGGATTCTTTTTGTCAATTGCTCCTCAAGGGAATTGAGGAAGGGCCTCGTAGCCTACGTCCCGTTTTCATTCTCTCCACGCAAGAGCGATTCCACGTCGCCTCTCGTGTTTTTCACTCCTCCAGAATCCTCACCATGAACTTACGCGTGCAACTCCTCAAGGCAAAATTCGTTCAACTTGGTTTGGCGATCCATTTGATGGGCCTGTCGTCCATACAAGCAGGAACAACGATCATTTATGTGAGCAAGACGAAGATCGCGGCGCCGGGCAGCACGAACACGACAACGACCTCTTCGAGTGGTGCGGTGCCGTTTCGAAGCGTTCGTTCCCAAGTGGGGCAGGAGCCGGCGCAATCTTGGAGCAATGCCTACACGGAGTTATCTTCGGCACTGGCATCACATGCAGCGGTCTTCGCCACTCAGGATAGTCCGGTGGAAATATGGGTGGCAAAAGGGACATATTATCCGGGGACGAGCCGCAGCAGCACTTTTGTCGTTTCACCCTTTGTTAGCATTCGCGGCGGTTTCGTGGGTGGAGAAACCAATCTCAGCGACCGTCCTGCGTCAGGAGCTTACACCGTTCTCAGTGGTGATATTGGGGCTTTATCCACGAACGCGATCACCGACGCGACGGATTTTCCGAACGCGGCAAAGCTACAATTCGCCCATCGCGAAACCAATGTGCTGGACAATTGTTACAACGTAATCACCTGCACCGCGACGACCAACGGGGTGACCCGAATGCTGGATTCGTTAATTATCACGGGGGGACACGCCGACAATAAGGATGCCAATGGCGCGGATATTTTTACGACCGAACAGATCCGAAATATGAGCCTGGGCGGCACCAATGATGCCGATTGGAAAACGGCGCAGCCATTGGACAGCAGAGTGATGGGAGCAGGGGTTTACTTTTACGCGCCCTTTACGCCAGCGTCCCGGCCGCCGGTGGCGGCCTACACCCTGGTGATCACGAATTGTATTTTTATCAATAATTATTCGAAAGGGTCGGGCGGGGCGGTTTCTCTTTTTGGTGAGAATGTCCTGATCACGGGGACCCGGTTTCAGAATAACGTCTCGGACAACGATGGCGGAGCGGTGTGGGATGCCAGCGCCTTCTCAACGATATACAAGTCGCATTTTTCGCGAAACCAGTCGGGAGCATCGGGGGGCGGCGGCGCCATTTCTTATGATGCCTTTAACTTCAGCCAAATGACCGATCCGCCTCCCCTGGGGTCGATGACATCGGGCGCACCTTCGGCGGGATTTGTCACGAGTGGGCCGGATGCGGGCCCGTTGGGGACGGCGCCCAGTTCGAGTTCGATTATTTATGGAGCCTCGGACGTGGAAAAGGGGATGACGAACTCAGGCTCGAGCACGTTGACGGCGGACAACAAGGCGCTCAAGAAGCGAATCGCCAAGGCGACGGCAAAGATGACAAAAAAGACCGCGCTTTTTGTTCTTAATAACACCGATGAATTTATCAGATTTAAAGACTTCGCGGCCGAGACCATCAGGGACGAGGTCATCGCGGACGATGCCCGGTATTTCCTCAATAAACTAAAGTTCGTATTTCGGGCAGACAGCGACAGTCCGTTGGATGCGCTGGAGTTGGTGAATGCCGGAACCGAGGCACAGGCCGCGGAAGCCGAAGATTACCTGGCCAAGGCGGCTTCAAAGTCGGTCACCGAAGTCTTCGAAGAAAAGGGATTTGGTGAAGCGGCGCTAAAAGGGCTGGGGTCAGTGGCGGAGGGACTAGGCGATGTCCTGGACGGATTGAATACAATCTCGGTTGGCGTTTCGGCGGTGGGCTTTTTGGCCTTTGCTGGACAAGCCACAGGTGGGGATACGAACATAACAGGACTGCTGATCGAGGGGGTGGACTATTTTAATCTGTATGCGACGCCGTTTGGCTGGATCAAGTTAGCGACCGGTTTTGACCTGGGAGGATTCCTGTTCAAACCGTTGGCTGCTCTTTTCCCTGTGGCCAATCAACCGGTTCCTCCCCTGGAGCAAAAGCGGCAATCGTTACTGATGGCGCAACAGGCTTTTTACAGCGGGGCACCGCATTGTTTGCTGGAAGGATGTACCTTCAGAGACAATCTGACTTTCGGGATAGGCGGCGCAGTCTTTGCGAATACGAAAAACGTCAAGATCCAGGCGTGTTGGTTTGGAGATAATGTGGCGTATGTGAGCGGTGGCGCAGTGGGATTTTCCGGGTGGGCCTCGCCGATCGTGGTCAATAGCGCGTTTTATCGGAACTGGTCGGAAGGTGGACACAGCGCGATCCATAATTTTGGCAACACGCGGACTTATATCGTCAATTGCACGCTGGTAAATAATGGTTCGGCCCTGAGCAACAAATTTGGCTGCGCCATAGGCAACGATTCGGGAGCGAACGTGAAGCTGTTTAACTCAGTGCTCTGGGCGAATACCAATCGACTTCTGTCCAGCGGAGCAGATGTATTTACGGCAACGGCGGGGACACTGAGCGAGGCGTCGCTGAATGAATTTAATTCGGCAGACGCGGCGCAGGTAAACAAGATCGCCACTTGCGACATCCGGGCGTGCGACATCCAGAGTTGGGGGACGGATAATTTACCGGCCGGAAAGGTATATTATTCCGGGGGGGATTTTTTCCTCGGTGTTGACGCCAGCGGCTCGCCGGAAACTTCCAACGTGCCGTTTGTCAACAGCGGAGAGGGCAACCGTCTTTACGATGTGTCGTCCGATGGGGCGCATTATAATGTAAACAACACGCGGTTTCCGTCGCGCAATTTCAGCAGCGACCCACGATTGATCGGCGCGCAGGGAGTGATACCAGGGGCTGATTCTCCTCTCATTAGAGGCGTTTACAGTGCCGTGGATACGCTTTTTTTAAACAGTATTGCCGGATACAATTTGGACATCTTTGGAAATTTCCGACAACTCACGGAAATGTGCGTAGGCGCGGTCGAGTATCAACGATCCGGGCAACCGGGATTAAGCGGGACGACGGTCTATGTGAATGCCAAAGCTACCGGGGCGAACAACGGGCAAAGCTGGGCCAATGCCTACACCAGCCTGGCCAATGCGCTGGCGCAAAACTCGATTCTGGGCGATGGCAGTCAATTCTGGGTGGCGGCAGGGACCTACACACCCGCGCAGGCACCCGGAGGGAGTTTCAACGTGCCGCGAGGAGCGCAGATTTACGGTGGGTTCGCGGGGACGGAGACGGCTTTGACTGACCGCAGGCCCGACTATTATGAGACAATACTCAGCGGACAAATCGGAAACCAAAATTGCTACCATGTGGTGAAGCTTAATGGGAATAATGTTCTGGATGGTTTCACGATTACGAAAGGACGCGCTGCTGGTGATTTGACGGGGCCTGATGGGGGTGGCGTGGTCGATGGCGCCGACACGGGCACAGACCAGATTGCCAACTGTAAGTTTATTGATAACTCAGCGGCCACGGGTGGTGGCGGGAGGTTCCGGATCAAGGCTATCTTCGCGAACTGCATTTTTGCCAACAACACCGCCAGCAGTTATCCGGGTGGAGGCGCCCTTAGCCTTTACGCCGGTGGAACAGTTTTTACGTCTATTTTTGCCACTAATACGACGACTGGTTATTTGGGAAGGAGTGTAGGAGCAGGGATTCTATCTGATGACAATCTAAACATTTATAATTGCACATTTTACGGCAATAAGTGCACCGGCGCCGAAGTCCATAACGACGATCCCAACGGAGGGGCAGGTATTTACGTGCGTGGGAATAAGTTTTTAACAATTCAGAACAGTATATTTTGGAGCAATTCGGTAGTAGGAGGCGGCATCGGGAGCCTGGAGTGGCAGCAAGTGGCGATGGAACAAACACTGGACCCAAACGCTTATCACCAACGGAATTTCAGCATCAACAATACCTTGATCCAAGGCAATGCCTGGTATTCGGGTCCTCAACCTTTCGGAATCAGTGATACTTTTTACCCAACGTATCCGGCCGTCATCGATCCCAATGCGCTTAGTTCCGATCCGCGCTTTGTCAATGCAGCAAAGGGCACGTTCACTTTGATGAGCGATTCGCCCGCCGCATTCGCCGGGAATACCGATTTGCCTTCCGGGTTTCCGGAGACGGACCTGGCGGGGAATGGAAGACCAGTGGATCGCGCCTTTAACCTGGGCGCGTATGCTTTTCAAAATGTTTTGACGTCTACGGCGACGAGCCCATCGCCGCCGGCTTCGGGAACTAATGCCGTGACACTGTCTCCCTTGCCGGGGCCGGTGGGACCTACCTATTCGGTCGCGGTCATCAACAATTGCGGCGCGAGTTATACCATTGAGCTGCTCATCGGAACTAATGCCGCGCCGCGACAACTGCAATGGGAAATGGATACTGGCGATGGGAACGGCTACGTGGCTCTGACCAACGGGACACAATTTTCAGGGGTCACGACGACGAACTTGATTGTTATCTCGGCCAATAGTTTGGGCACGAACGGTCCGCTAATTCGAGCCAGCGGGACGACAACGGATGGTGCGCATTTCAGTTCCCGGGGCGGGCGAGTGGTCCCGACGGCCCTTCATGTGTGGGCAGGTTCTTCAGGTAATTCAACTGCGGGCAAGGATGGATTAAGCTGGGCCACGGCGTTTCCCACGATTGCCGACGCGCTGGCGGTGCATCCGGCGCCCTGCACCGAGATTTGGGTGGCGGCGGGGACCTACTATGCCGGGCGCGGCTTAGCTGCAAACATTGCGCCAGAAGCTTATCTGGAATTAGTGCCGGGGGTAGCGATCTATGGCGGGTTTAACGGGACGGAGACAAGCCGCGATCAACGCAATTGGCGCACTAATATTACGATTATTAGTGGAGCGCATTCCCCTGCGAACCCGCAGCTTAATTCCCGCAATTTAATCCAAAATCTCCGCGACCGGACGGGGCCGATGGACGGCACAACGATACTGGACGGGTTTACTTTGACGATGGCGACTCAAGGGGCCATCCGCAATATCGGAACGAGCCCGACTATTCGCAACTGTATCTTCACGGGTAACGCGGGAGACGGAGCGGCTATATTTAATGCAAACACGAATTCCAACGGCACCACTACTACCCCTCAAACACACATTACGGCGTGCGTCTTTAGTAATAATGCGGCGGGTTCGGGCACGGTGCAAAATGTTGGAGCACAAGTTACGCTAGATAACTGTTTATTCGTTAATAATACAGCGACCAACCAGGGCGGGGCAGTGGCCTCCATCAGCTCGGTCGATAACATTATCAACTGCACGATCGTGGGCAATAGCTCGCAAGCGACGGCGGGAGGCGTTTGGGAGCAGCAGGGGACCTGTAATATTTATAATTCCATCCTCTACAATAATAGTGGATCGGGAGCGATGCTGTCGGCCCAAATGGATTCGTCGGCCCTGCTGGGCGGCGTGCTTAATGTCTTTAATTCCGATGTGCAAGCCTCGACCAGCACAGCCAACGGCAACATCCCGTATGATCCGCTTTTCAGGAACCCGGCGGCGGGCGACTATAGTTTGAATGGCTACTCGCCCGCGGTGAATACCGGGGGCAATTCCTACACTAATAGTGTAACCGACCTGGCCGGGTTTCCTCGTATCGTTGGTTCGTTTGCCGACATGGGCGCCTATGAAGTACAGCAAGGGCTGCGCACACCGTTGAAAGTTATTTCGCAACTGGAATCGGTGACAGGCTGCGACACAGGCTTGAGCGCCAGATTTGTATTCGAAGGTGGCGTCGGCACGGCTTTTCAATGGCAGGTCAATAGCAACGGTAGTTTTGCGACTATCACCAACGATTCTCTTTTTTCGGCGTCAGTCTCCCGGACCTCGCGCGATGTTAGCACCCTTTTGATCCCCAATGTTACCCTCAGCATGAACGGTTACCAGTTTCGCGTGATAGTGGGCGCGGACTATACGTCGGCGCCTGCGACCTTAACCGTGCAACAAGCGCAAACGATATTTGTTAATGCCGCGGCGCACGGCGCAAAGGACGGCAGCAGTTGGACCAATGCATTCACGGATTTGAGCAGGGCCATCGATGCAGCGGCCGGTTGCCGTCAAATATGGGTGGCCGCCGGGACGTATGCGCCGAGCGCGGGTGGATCTTTTGAGATGCGACCAGGCTTGCCGATATATGGCGGCTTCGCCGGGACGGAAACAAACCTGAGCCAGCGGAACTGGACCAATCATCCGACCATTTTACAGGATGCAGGTTCGGGCGTGATTTTTTATAATTCAGGAAATTCGGGCACACTCGATAAAGCCGCTCGGCTGGATGGACTCACGTTCCGGAGCAAGACGGGTTCGCCCGCCGTTGCCAACGCCGCGGGTCAAAATCCAACCATCGCCAATTGTCTATTCGATGCAATAACAGGCGGGGGACTTTATCTTACCAGCGCCGGCGGAATTATTTCGAACTGCGTCTTCCAGAACTGCGGTGCGGCGGCGATTTATGCAGATAACGGCTCGCCCGAAATTTCCTTTTGCCGGTTCAGCGGCAATACCAACGGCATCCACAATTTTGGCGGCGCTGCCTTAATTCGGCATTGTGTCTTCACCGCCAACGTCGGCGATGGCGCCGCGATCTTGAACGAAAGACATTCCAAATCCCGCATCAGCGCGTGCACATTTACCAACAACTCGGCTGGCACCGGCACTATTGAAGACCGAGATTCAAACACGACAATTGACGACTGTCTTTTTGCCAACAACCAGTCTCTTTCCGGGGGCGCCATCGCTTCCATTGCCTCGACCAGCACGCTTATCAACTGCACGATCGTAGCCAACAGCGCCCAGCAGACTGGCGGTGGAATATGGGCGCAGGACAGCCAGACCGTGGTTTATAATTCGATTCTTTGGAACAATTCGGCTTACTCGAGCGGGGCCAGTGCGCTCCAGGGGCAGATAGACCAGTCGGGCAATCCTGTTCAAGTGTATAACTCCGACGTCCAAGGGTGGCCGGGCAATGCAAATGGCGTGATCGCATTTGATCCTTTGTTTAACGGTGCGACCAGTGGCGATTTCAGCCTTAGCCCCTGGTCTCCAGGGTTGAACGTGGGAAGCAAATCCTACACGAACAGTGTGTTTGATTTAGCCGGCAACGCTCGAGTTTTCGGAACCGATGTGGACATGGGCGCTTTCGAACGACAAACAAACGCCAATCCGTCCGTCCAACTGACGCAAGTTCCGCAATCGGTAACACTTTGCGGTCTGGGCGGCACAGCCATTTTTACCGTAGCGGGCGTGAGTGGGAACAGCTATCAGTGGCAAGTCAGCTCGAACGGCGTGAACAATTTTCAGAATGTAGGCGCAGGTTTCAACGTCAGCACGAATAATGGTGTTTCGACGTTAACGATCCCCAGTCCTTCCTTGAGCCAGAGCGGACAGGCGTATCGTGTTCGGGTTGGAACCAATTACTTCACGCCGGCGGCAACTTTGACAGTGTTAACGCCCACGATTGTTTACGTTAAGGCCAGTGCGAATGGCACCCGGAATGGAACTTCGTGGGGCAACGCCTACACGAACCTGACTCAGGCTTTGGATAACGCGACTACTTGCTCTGAAGTCTGGGTCGCCGCCGGCGCCTATGCTCCGGCGACAAATTCGGCCTGGCGGCTGAAAAGTGACCTGAGCCTTTATGGCGGTTTTGCGGGAACAGAGACCAATCGCAGTCAACGGAATTGGACCAATAATCCCACAATCTTAAATGCAGCAGGGGCCAACTCCGTTTTCGATAACAATGGCGCAAATGCCGCTATAGACGGCAAGGCGATATTGGATGGGTTCACCCTGCAAACAACCAACAGCGCAGCCCTGGTGCAAAACTTTAGCGGCGCCTCCCCGCGTATCGCCAACTGCGCATTTACGGCGAGCAACAGTATCGGTATCCTGGTCAATCTCGCCAGCGGCGTGATTTCCAACTGCACCTTTTTGAACTGCGGGCATGGCGGCGTCAGTGTGCGCTCGGGCTCGGCGACCATAACCCGGTGCTATTTCAGCGGGAATACACAAGGCATCATCAATGACAATGCGGCGACCACTGTCGAGGGCTGCATTTTTACAGGTAATTTTGGGGATGGCGCAGCCGTTTTTAACCAGAACCATTCCGTAACGCGAATTACCGGCTGTATTTTTACCAATAACTACGCGGGGAACGGGACGATACAAGATTGGTTGTCAACGGTGATGCTGGACAATTGTTTGTTGGCCAATAACCAGGCATCGTACTACGGAGGGGCGATTAGCTCGCTGACTTCAACCGATTCCGTCATTAATTGCACCATTGCGAAAAACTTCGCTGCCTACGGTGGCGGGGGAATTTGGGCGGAGGGGCCGGCGGCGGCGTCATCGGCTTCAGTCAAGGTTTACAATTCTATTGTGTGGAACAATTCCGTGGGCGAGCCGGTGAGAACCAGGGGCGAGTTTGCAAAGGGGCAGGGGCTTGCCGGGACATCACCAGCGGTTTTTGACCTGCGATATAGCGTCGTGCAATTCTGGACGAATACGGCCAGCGGAATTATGGCCTACGACCCTCTTTTCAATGGAGAGAACGATTGGAGTTTGAAGGCTTATTCCCCGGCGATAAACACGGGTAACAATGCCTATACCAACAAAGTGACGGACTTGTCCGGCGCACCGCGCGTCAAAGGCACTAATGTGGACATGGGCGCTTATGAATTTCAATCCAATGCGGCGACGCCGGTCCTGTTGACCTCTCAGCCGCAACCGGTCGACAGTTGCACGATCAATGTTGACACAAACTTCGTCATTACTGGTTCGGCCACGAATACCTACCAATGGCAGGTGAGCAGTAATAATGGCCCATTCGCACCGGTATCGGGTGCAAACTATACTGTAACTACAAGTGGGGGAACGTCGAAGCTTTCTATCGCCAGCCTCTCGCTGGACATGAACGGTTATCAATACCAGGTGGCGGTCAACGGTTCCGGCTTTACCTCCATTCCCGTCACTTTAACTGTCCATACGCCCTCAGTGCTGTATGTGTGGGCTGAGGCCAGCGGCGCACACAATGGCACTTCGTGGAATGACGCTTACACCAACCTGAGTGAGGCGATCGATGCGGCGGCTAGCTGCGTCGAAATCTGGGTGGCGAGAGGGCTATATCGCCCTCCGCTGGCCGGGAACGGCTATTGGCAAATGCATTCGGGCTTGCCGATTCTGGGCGGTTTTGCGGGAACGGAAACCAATCGTTCGCAGCGGGATTGGACCAATAATGTGGCCCGCCTGCAGTCCCATCCCGGCAAACCCATTTTCTATAATTTGGCATCTCAAGCGCCGGCCGACCGGTCCGCCATATTGGACGGTTTTACTTTGGAGGGCGGCTTTGATCGGCCTGCTATCAGAAACGAATTGGGCGTTAATCCGACGTTTGCCAATTGCTTATTTCAAAACTGCAGCAACAACGCGATCGCGTTTTACAATTCCGGTGGTTCTGTAACCAATTGTAGGTTCCTCAATGGGCAACAAGCGGCTATTAGTGCCGTAAATTGTTCCCCGGGTTTGCGTGGGTGCTTCTTTAGCGGGAATTCACAGGCTGTGGCGAACTATAACGCCAGCCCCAGCATTCAGGACTGCGTTTTCCAATCGAACTCGAATTCAATCACAACCTCGGCGATCGAGAATCATAGTTCCAGCCCTGAAATAAATCGCTGCGTTTTCCGCGATAACATCGGATGGTTCGGTGTAATCCTTAACGACGGCACGAGCAGCCCACTCATCGCGAACTGTCTTTTTGATCATAATTTGGCGCAAAGCTCCGGGGCGGCAATTAATCACGGTGGCGCCCAAATGACGGTCCTGAACTGCACGTTTGCGAATAACTACGCAGCGCAGAGGGGCGGAGCGATTTATAGTGTGGGCCAGGGTATACTCATTCAGAATTCAATTTTGTGGGACAACGTCAGTGTTCCTTTCCATACGCTTGAACAACAACAATTGCTAGTGGACGGTGGAACCGTGACCGTTAGCAACAGTTGCATTGCCGGTCTATCCAATTACGTCAACAAAGGCAACGTGGCCTGGAACCCACTTTTTAACAACGCTTCGCAACGAGACTTTTCGCTTTCCAGTTTCTCGCCGGCCATCAATGCCGGCAACAGCGCGGCGGCGACAGGCCAATCTTTGGACCTGGCCGGAGCCGCGCGTTCAGTGGGAAGCCGTGTAGATATGGGCGCCTATGAGTTTCAATCCACTAGTGGAATCGCACCAGTGCAAGTAACGGCACTCCCTCAGGCAGGTGCCGTTGCTTGTATTCAAAGTGGTGGCTATAGCTTCAATGTAAGCGGCGCAACGACCAATTCGTACTTGTGGCAGGTCAATACCGATGGGCCAGGCGGGAGCTTTGTTTCTGCTGCCAGTGGCGACTATCAGATGAGCAAGAGCGGTGGCAGTGCCACACTGACTATCCCCAACCTCTCGATGGGTATGAACGGCTATCAATATCGGGTCGCCGTTGGCTCGTTTACGTCGACGCCTGTGACTTTGAATGTGGCAAGTAATGCGCCCATTTTTGTAAAACAATCGGCGGTCGGCGCTAATAACGGAAGTTCGTGGTTGGACGCATTTACTAATTTGGTTGATGCTATTAATCAAGCTAACGGTTGCTCGGAAATTTGGGTGGCATCGGGTGTTTACGTGCCTTCCACAAGCCTTTACGGATTGTTCCTCATGAAGTCTGGTGTGCCGATCTACGGTGGTTTTGCCGGAGGGGAAGCCAGCCGAACCGAGCGCAACTACACGAATAATCTGAGTATTCTCCAGCCCCTCCCGGGTCATGCGGTGGTAGGGGCGCTGGGCTATTACACGGCAGCGGACCGAACGGCCATACTCGACGGATTTACCATTCAAGGCGGAGCGGGCAGTGATGCTGTCCTGGTTCAGTCGGGAACAGCGCCCAACATCGTCAACTGCGCGTTCCAGGGAACGCCGCGAAACGCGATCGCTTTTAATAGCGCGGCTGGGTCGGTATCTAATTGCGTGTTCCGGGCCGGACAACAAGCGGCGATTTTGGTTTATAACGGCGCACCCGCCATTGCTGCTTGTCTCTTTGACGGCAATGACGAAGGAATTATCGCCAACGCGAGCCTGCCTACCATCGAAGACTGCCGCTTCCAAAGACAAACGAATTTTTCCCTGGATCTTCAGGGAGGAACGGCGGCCGTTAATCGTTGCGTTTTCAACGGCAATAAAGCCACAGCGATCAACGACGCAGGCAGTGACGGCCTGTCTATTGCGAATAGTCTTTTTTACGACAATTCGTCATCGAGATTTGGCGGCGCGATCCGGCATTCGGCAGGGGCGATGTCGGTTGTTAACTGCACTTTCGCCCAAAATACGGCGGGTCTTAACGGGGGGGCGATTTTCGCCGATGGCTTTGGGCTGGTGGTTCGCAATTCCATCTTCTGGAAGAATATCAGTTCTGTCTCGGACTTAGAGCTACAGCAGGTCGAAGCCTTACATACCATAGTTGTCAGTAACTCCTGCATTGCCGGTTTGTCGCGTTACTCCGGCAACGGTAACACCCCTTGGGACCCGCTGTTTAATAGCGCTGGGCAAGGTGACTTTACGTTGAGTAATTTGTCCCCGGCGGTAAATGCCGGTGACAACTCCGGCCTGCAGTCAGTGGATTTGGCTCGGGCGCCGCGACTCTATGGCGCGAAGGTCGATATGGGCGCGTACGAATTGCAGGCCGCGCAAACCAGTGCGGCACGATTGTTAACTCTGCCACCGGCAGTAACGGCGGCCTGCACCTATGGGATTGGGGCGCGTCTGGCAGTGAGTGGCGCGGCTACGAATACTTACCAATGGCTGGTCAGCGTCACTGGTAGCGCGGGCCCCTTTGAGCCAGTGTCCGGTCCAAATTACACTATTGTTACAAATGCAGGGGGATCCTCTTTATTGATATCGAATCCAGCTACAAGCATGAGTGGCTACGCCTATCAAGTGTCGTTGATTGGGACTCCGTTTGTTTCTGCACCGTCAACATTGAATGTTTCCACACCCTCTATCATTTATGTCCGAGCGGCGGCCAGCGGCGCCAACAATGGCGGCTCATGGGCCAACGCCTATAACAGCCTCGATGTGGCGATCAAGGCGGCAGGAAGTTGCTCTGAAATCTGGGTGGCGGCGGGGACATACCAGCCGCCCTCCGGAAATGCATTCGCCCTGAAATCCGGAGTTCCAATTTACGGGGGATTTGCCGGAGCAGAAGCCAACCGGGCGGATCGAAATTGGAGCAATAACATTTGCCTTCTTCAGCACAACCAGGGTGGGGCGATCTTCTATAACGCTGCGGGGTCAGGAATTGACAGCACGGCTTTGCTGGATGGTTTTACGTTGCAAGGAACAGGGTTTGGCCCGGCCATCGACAATGAATTGGGAGTTAGTCCCACCATTGCCAACTGCTCATTTCAAAACTGCCTTTATAGCGCCGTAGAATTTCATGACGCCGGCGGGTTGGTGCTAAACTGTGTGTTTAACAACGGACAGCAAGCGGCGGTTCGGTCGGTCAACAGCACTCCGAATTTTTCAAAGTGTTACTTTTTCGGAAACAGCACGGCGATGATGAATGATCACAGCAGCCCGACTATTGAAGATTGCCGATTTGAGAATAACACCAATCAAAGCTTCGCGGGAGCCATCCAAAACAATGATTCAAGTCCGACGATAAGTCGCTGCGTGTTTGCGGGCAACAGCGGCTGGACGGGTGGAGCGATAAGCGATGTTGGATCAAGCGGGCCCAATGTTGCCAATTCCCTCTTCTACAATAATCGAGCGCAAAGCCTCGGTGGAGCAGTCCACCATGCGGGGCAAGAGTTGACTCTTATCAATTGCACCCTGGCGCAGAATTCAGCCAAACTGGACGGTGGCGGCATTTACAATGACGGTCAGAACCTGACCATCCAGAATTCTATTCTTTGGGACAACCAAAGTATTGCCCTACGCAGCACCGAGTCACAGCAGCTTAGAAACGTTTCCGGCGCAATTAGCATTAGTAACTCAATTGTCGCCGGACTATCTGCTTTCGCGGGCAATGCGAACCTGGGATGGAATCCGCTCTTTGCAGGTTCGACTAATTTCTATCTGGATGGCGCATCGCCTGGAATCAATGCTGGAAATAATTCCGCCGCGGCACTTTATGATCTGGCGGGCAACCCAAGGCTTGTTGGCGCGGCGATAGATATTGGCGCTTACGAGTCGCAAGGCAATCAAACAGGCGCCGTCGTAAGAATACTGTCCCTGCCTCAATCCATTTCGGCTGGTTGCACCGTGCAAAAAAGCAGCGGTTTTGTTGTCACTGGAGACCCAGCCAATACCTATCAGTGGCTGGTAAGCAGCAACGGTGAGGCCGGGCCTTTTGTCTCGGCGACGGATCCTAATTACATTACCGTGGCCCAATCTGGTGGCTCGTCGCTTGTGTTTTCCAATTTGTTTGTTGGCCTCAATGGATTTCGATTTAAAGTTTCGGTCAACGGGGGCGCGTATCTATCGCCTCCGGCCGCTATGACCGTTGCCGCCCCCGCCGTTCTCTATGTGCGGGCCGGCGCCAGTGGAAACAACGATGGCAGTTCGTGGGCAAACGCATATCGCAACCTGGATAGCGCGTTGGCCAATGCGAATGGCTGCGTCATGATCTGGGTCGCCGCTGGAACCTATGACCCTCCCCCTTTTGGAAGTCGCTTTGCTTTAAGATCGGGACTCCCGGTTTACGGCGGCTTTGCCGGGACCGAGACCAACCTTTCCCAACGGGACTGGACGAACAATCTTTGCCTCCTGCAAGCCAACGGGAGCGGAATATTCAAAAATGGCAGGGCGGCGGACGGGACAGCAGTGCTCGACGGTTTTACTCTGGTCAGCGCTTATGGTGCCCCAGTCATCGATGATGGCGATGGAGCCAGCCCGACGATTCGAAATTGCGTTTTTAAAGGTTTAACAGGCCGGGCCATCCAAAGCGTCAGCGCTGGGGGATCAATCGAGAATTGCAGATTCGAGGGGGCTCCCTTGCAAGCTTTGTTTCTGCAGGACTCATCACCGACGGTCTCTAATTGCCGGTTCCTCAGCAATAATACGGCGATTTATGTCAGGAACAGTAGTCCAATCATCATGGGCTGTGTTTTTACCAATAACGCCAGCCGAGGCAGCGGCGGAGCGATTCAAAACGTCGATGCCTCTTACCCGGTGATTGCGCGGTGCGTGTTTAGCGGCAATTCCAGTGCTGACGGCGGTGCCATCAGCGATTCGGGAGCCAGCAGCCCTACGCTGCTCAATTGTTTGTTCGCGAGTAACTCTGCCCAGAATACGGGCGGAGCTATTCGCCATAGCGGGGGTGCCGACACAAAAATTCTGAATTGCACATTTTCCCAGAATTTTTCCGGGCAGCGCGGCGGAGGTATTTATGCCACGGCAGGGATTACATTACAAAACTCTATTATCTGGCAAAATTATGCCGGTGTTGCCGGCCAGAGCGGCCAGACTGATGAAACACGACAAATTGATGGCCAGGCAGGAGCCATCAGCATCAGCTACTCGTGTATCGAAGGATTGTCTCAGTATTCCGGGCAGAGCAACATCGCTTTCAATCCCTTGTTCAACGCCCCGGCGCAGGCCGACTTCACGCTGAACCGTTCCTCGCCGATTCTCGATGCGGGCAACAGCTTATTCGTCACTGGCTCTGCGACCGACGTGGCCGGAGCCCCTCGTATTTTCGGGGCGGCAGTAGACATGGGCGCTTATGAATTGCAAGGGTCGCCAGCGACAACGGTAAGAATCCTGCAGTCCCCGAGCGCTGCAAACATCTGCTCCACGAGCGGGCGCGGTGCAGAGTTTACACAGGTTTTGGCAACGAATGCGGCTGCGCCACAACTGCAATGGCAGGAAGACAGTGGCGCAGGGTTTACCGATATTGTTGTTGGGGGGCCGTATCGGCTGCTCAGTAGTTCCACTGCCAGCACGCTGGCTATTGATAACCCACCTTTGGCTTTGAGCGGAAATCTTTTTCGGTTTGTTATTTCGTCGAGTCAATACACCAGCCCGCCAGTGACGCTGATCGTGGCCCAGCCGCAAGTTATTTATGTCAAAACATCGGCGAACGGTGCCAATAACGGAACGAGCTGGTCCAATGCTTTTAATAATTTGTCCGACGCCCTCAATAATGCCGGCAGTTGCGCGGCCGTGTGGGTGGCACAAGGAACGTACAGCGGGTCATTGCCCCCGATGAAATCCGGTCTCGGCATTTACGGTGGCTTTCTGGGAACGGAGACGTCGCTCGAGCAGCGGAATTGGACGAACCATCCAACGGTTTTAACCAGCACCTCTTCGATCTTTAACAACGATGGCAGCGACTCGCCCTGCGACAATACAGCGGTTTTGGATGGGTTTACGGTCACGGGCACACATCAAACCGCAATCATCAACCATTCGGCTTCACCGACTATTCGCAATTGCCTTTTCCGAAACAATTCAGGATTCATCGCCGGAGCTATCTCATGGAATTCCTCGACCGATGCGGTCGTAGCGAATTGTATTTTTGAACAGAATAGCGGGGGACAGGGTGGTGCGGTAGATGTCACCGATTCCAGTGTCAAACTGGTGAACTGCCTTTTTGACTCCAATAATACGACTCAGTTTGGAGCCGCTATCGCCTCATTTGTCAGCAGCTTGCAGTTAGTTCATTGCACAGTGGCTAACAACTCTGCCTATGGAAATTCAAGCGGATCGCCAGCCGGTTTGTACGGCTACAGCAGCTCGGTGACTATTCTCAACTCAATCTTCTGGTCGAACCACTCGGGTGCTGCGGGTGCCGCTTCCCAGCAGGTTTCGATGGATTTTGGTGCGAGTTTGGCGCTCTCCAATTCTATCGTGCAAGGTTGGAGCGCAACTCCTGACGTCCTGCCCTACGACCCGCTCTTTGCGCAACCCGGATCGAATTTCAATCTATTGCCGAACTCGCCGGCGATCGGGTTGGGCAGTGCAGTTTTCGATACAGGCTTGCTCACGGATCTGAACGGAAACAATCGCCTAAGCACGACGGGCGGGAGTCCGAGGGCCGACGCTGGCGCCTATCAATTCCCGGGCACTCCTGCTCCGGCCTTGCAAATATTGAGCGCGCCCGAGTCACAAATTGTCTATGCCGGCGCCGTGAACACCGCTTTTCGCGTTGCTGGAGGCATTGCTGATTACGCCTGGTTCGTTAATACTGGCAATGGGTTTGTGAGGGTAACAAATAGTTCGACGCTAGGTTTTACCACCGTCACAAACGGTTCGAGCGTCACTTCTACTTTAACGATTCCGACTGCATTCCTGGAGATGAATGGATGGCAATTCGAAGCGCAAATCGGTTCAGCCTTGACTGCTCCGGTAACTCTAACGGTACTGGGTTCGACGGTTGTATATGTCAACTATGCCGCGACCGGCGCCAACGATGGGACTAGCTGGGGCAATGCCTTCACCAATTTGCAGCAGGCGGTCAGTCCGGCTGCGGCTGGCGCACAAATCTGGGTGGCGCAGGGCACTTATACCGCCAGTCCTGGTTTAGATGGAAAAAATTCTTTTGAATTGAAAGCCAATGTTTCGTTATTCGGCGGCTTCAACGGGACGGAAACCAACCTGGCGCAACGCAATTGGACCAGCCATCCGGTCGTTCTGCGCGACGCCAATGACCTTAGCCCGATAATTCTAAATGATGGCGCGTCCCGGCTGATTGACAGGTCAGCAATTCTTGACGGGTTTACTCTAGCTGGATCGCGGGGCCCTGAAGCGGTTGTCAATTCTCACGCGTCGCCGCTGATTCGCAACTGCGTTTTCGCCGGCTGTGTCGGGGTCGCCGTACGTAATCAGCAATGCGCCGCACCGGGACCTTTAATCCAGGGTTGCGTCTTTAGCAATGGGTTGGCTTCGGCCGTTTATATCGCCTCGGGATCGTGCGAGCTATCCAACTCTCAGTTTATCGGCAACGGCCCAGCGTTTCAGGGGGCCGCAATTTATGGCGGCGCCAACAGCACGTTCGGTGCGACGGCCTGCTTGTTTCAGGGCAATAGCGCGCAACAAGGTGGCGCCATATTTGTTGAAAGCACCGCGACAGCGAGTATTGGACGTTGTAATTTCGATGGTAATTTTGGTCGCAACGAAGGCGGGGCGGTGTTTTTCAATACGCAGAGCACTAACACGGTTCTAAGCTCCCTCTTTTCGCGAAACTTTGCAGCCAATCGAGGTGGAGCTATTGCTAATTACAGCACGGCCGGTTTGAGTATTATCAATTGCACCATCGCCGACAACACACTGACCAGCGTGGGTTCCACCGGCGCCGGCATATACAATATCGCTTCGTTGCAACTCGTTAACTCGATTATTTGGCGCAACACGTCAGCAGCAAATATGGTGTCGGCTCTGGAGGATTCTTCTCATTTGGCGCGGATGACCAATAACCTTATCCAGAACGTGCCCACAAACGACGCCAATCAGAATTACAGTTTGGACCCGCTCTTTGAGGGCGCGGGCAGTTATGCGCTTAACTCTTTTTCTCCGGCAATCAATGCCGGCACGGCAAATGTTGCCGCAGGAAGTTTGGATCTGAACGGTAATCCGCGGGTTATTGGCTCCAGAATTGATCTGGGCGCCCATGAATTTGGCGGAACACCGGCTGCGGCGCCACTGGTTTTGGTTGCCGTCCCTAACAGCCTTCAAGCGTGCTCGCTTTTGACAAATCAAGCGTCGTTCCGTATCGCGGCCGGGTCCAATTCCTATAGTTATGTTTGGCAGTCCGTGGCCAATGGAGTCGCTACAACCATCATCAATGATGCCACTCACGCAATTCTTAACGATGGCTTAGGCAGCACTTTAACTATCGGCAGCCTCGATACGGTGCCGGCCACTGGCAGTTATCAAGTCGTTGTTGGGACTGGCAGTGGGAATTATACCAATGGCCCGTTTACGCTCACCTATTCTTCCCCGCAGATCGTGTTTGTCCGGACCAATGGCCCGGGAGGAAACGGATCAAGCTGGTCGCAGGCGTTCACTAATCTCCAGGCGGCCATTGCCAGCGTCGGTGGTTGTTCGCAAGTCTGGGTCGCGGCGGGCAACTACCCAGTGCAATCGTTGCCGCTTAAGTCGGGCGTCGAAATCTATGGTGGATTTGCCGGAACAGAGTCGAGCTTGTCCCAGCGGAATTGGACTAATAACGCCACGGTTCTGCGCGGTTCGTCGGCCAATCCGGTCGTCGAAAATGGCGCAAACCTCTTGCCCGTCGACCGGACGGCCGTACTGGACGGATTCACCATCACCGCCAGCAAAACGCCTCAGGCCGTTTTGCTTTATGCGGCTTCGCCCACAATCCGAAACTGCGCCTTTAATGCCAATACCAATTCGTCCGGCGTGGTCTTCGTCTCTGGTGCGGCCAACCCTCTCATCGTCAATTGCAGCTTTAGCACCAATATTTCTCCGGTTATCCGGATCAGCAGTGCTTCCGTCGATCTGCAGAATACGCTCTTTAACGGAAATCTTTCGGGCAGTGCCCTGGACGTTTCACAGGGTTCAGTTTCAGTGATCGACTCCAGGTTCCTGACGAACACGGGTGGTTCTGCCCTCGCCGGAGCAATCAATCTCAAAAACTCAGTGGCGGACGTCAGGCGATGCCTCTTTCTGGGGAACACCTCCAGCGCAGGCGCGGGCGCCATCAATGAAGACGGCGCCTCTGCCCTGTCGGTGGGTAACTCTCTTTTTGCTCGCAACACCGGTTTCCAGGGCGGCGGACTGCGCCTGAATGCGCGAGCGACTCTGTATAATTGCACTGTGGCCGATAATGTGGCGACTTTCGCAGGCGGCGGCCTTTATGTCGCTGGAGGCAACGTTACCGCGAGTAACTCAATCTTTTTTGCGAATGTGCAATTAGGTTCCGTTTTTGGCGCAACGACGGAGAGTGCGCAAATCTACAAAGCGCTGACGGCCTCCGCGCCTGTCGTCGGCTCGTCGTGTATTCAGGGGCTAAAAGTGTATTCAGGACAGAACAATATTGGCTTCAACCCACTTTTTAGAAACGAAGCGGGCAACGATTTTAGCCTGACCGCATGGTCGCCCGTTATCGATGCCGGAAGCAGCGATTCACTAAACGGCGCGACCACTGACCTCTCAGGGAACTCGCGATTGGCCAATGGCGTCGTGGATATGGGCGCTTACGAGTTCCAGGGTCTGGGCACGCCCGTGAAACTCTTTGATTTGGCACAGTCACAAGCTGTTTGTGTAGGCAACAGTGTCAACTTCCTGGTGTCAGGGCCTCCGGGATTTTCAACGAATGTGGATTGGTATTACAGTTCGGGAAATGGCTTTGCGCTCCTACCTCAGGACGGACACCATTTTGTCCTTCGCAGCAATACTACCTCCTTCATGACCGTTTCCAATGTGTCCTTAGCCATGAGCGGCTATCAATATTTCGCGGTCATTTCCAATGTTGCGTTTACTTCAGCGCCCGTGACACTGACGATTGCCGCCCGGGCCGTCCGGTATGTAAGTGCGAATTTGACCAATAGCGCTAACGACGGTCTGACCTGGAGCAGCGCATTTACGAATTTGAGTGCGGCTTTGCTGGCGGCCGGCAGTTGCAATGAGATTTGGGTCGCGGCTGGCATCTATTCTTCAGAAAATCCGTTGCTATTGCAGCCAGGCGTGGAGCTTTATGGAGGCTTCGGCGGTAACGAGACAACCTTGGCCCAGCGCGATTGGACAAATCATTTGAGCACGATCAGGTCCAGCGTGAGCTGCACGGGTGCCGATCGCTCGACCCTGCTGGACGGATTTGTGGTCACAACCCCAAGCCGATCGGCCGGGATGATAAACTACGACGCCAGTCCGACGGTGCGCAATTGTACGTTCCGCGACAATCAATTTGGAGCCATCAATAATCAAAACAAAAGCAGCCCATTTATAGAAAATTGCGTATTCACGAACAATAACAACAGCGCTATTGTGAATGGTCTTACTTCGGCGCCATTCATTACCAATTGCGTCTTTGCCTCTAATAGCAACTTGAGTGGTTCCGGCGGAGCTATCAACAATTCCGGTTCGGGGATGATCGTTGCCAACTGCGCCTTTCAGGCCAACATCGCCGGAACCGGAGGCGGGGCCGTTTACAACAATCAATTGCAGGCCTCGGGTAATAGCACTGCAATCTATTTACTAAACTGCAGATTTATTGCCAACGCAGCCGAAAATGGCGGAGGTGTCTGCAACGATTCCTCCAGTCGCATGGAAGTGCGCAATTGCCTTTTCCATCAAAATGTAGCCGGCCGGGGCGGGGCGGCGGCGAATAGCGCCACACTTTCCCTGCTCAATTGCACCATGAGTGGCAATAGTTCCATCGATGGCGGGAACGCGGCCTTTAGTTTCTCTGGCGTTTGTACCATTCGCAATTCGATTATCTGGCGCAACGATGTGCCACAAAGCGCTTTGCTCACCGGAGGGGGAGGTTTTGACGTTCGCGCCAGTTGCATCGAGGGAATTCGTCCCGACGACCGCGTGTTGGCTGCCTTTTACTGCTGTGGAAATATGGGTTTCGATCCGCTTTTCAATAATCCGGATGCCGGCGACTTTCATCTGGCCTTGTGGTCGCCGGCCATTGATGCCGGGAACAATGCTTATGTCGTCTCCGGCGACACCTCCCTGGATGGATCTTCGCGAATGCAACCTTCGGGCGGAATTGTGGATATGGGGGCCTATGAGTCGCTGACTGGTCGGCAGACCGGTCTGCCGCAAATTGTCTCCTTTCCCAAATCTCAGATACTTTGTGTCAACAATGGGACCAACTTCACGATCAAAGGCGCCGCTGGCCAGAACTTCCAATGGCAATTTAACACTAATAATGGTTGGCTGAATTTGGATTTAAGCGCCACCAATCGTAGTGCTCCCATCGGCGGATTGTATTCTATTTTGTCGGGCACTGATGCGGCCGGGTTTTCCTACTCGATTCTCAGTATCTCAAATGTTTCAGCGCAACTGGATAATACGCTCTACCGCGTCCAGGTGAATGACGGGGGATACTATACTCCAACGATCTCTTTGGGCGTTCGCCCTCAAACCGTTCTTTACGTGAACGGGGCGGCACCGAGTAACGGAGACGGCACGAGCTGGGCCTCAGCCTATAATAATTTAAATACGGCGTTGCAGGCAGCCAATCCATGCCAGACGACGATCTGGGTCGCGCGGGGGACCTATACGTCGCCTTTCGTGCTTCCCAACGGTGTGCAGCTTTACGGTGGCTTTGCCGGAACTGAAACCGATATCAACCAAAGGAGCATACAAAACAATCCGACTAAGCTCGACGGGGGCAACACTCAGGAGATCGTAGTTTCTTTCAGCTCTAGTAATCCAACCCTGGTGGGCACCAGTGTGCTGGATGGCTTTATTGTGCAGCGTGGCCGTACGGGAATAGCTGTCTCGGGGGTCAGTCCCAGTATCAGGAATTGCGTGATTTGCAGCAATTCCGTGCATGGCGTGTCGCTGGATGCTTCAGATCCATTAATCGCTAACTGTAGCTTCATTGCCAACTCCGGCGACAATGGCGCGGGCCTGGCCATTACGTCGGGAAACCCGCAAGTGCTGAATTGTATCTTCCGTGGCAATTCTGCATCGAGGGGCGGAGGCGCAATTTATATTCAAGGCGAGAGTAGCAATCTCCGCCTGTTCAACACCTTGTTGGCCGGTAACCAGGTGACGGGCAGTGGCGGCGGGGCTATTGGGGCGAGCGAATTTCGGTCGGTGGCGCTGGTGAATTGCACGATCGCCTCCAATTCGTCAGGCGATATAGGAGGGGGCGGTTTGAATGTTTTCGGCGGGCGGGGGAACGCCTTTGCCACCGCCACCATTACCAATTGTATCTTTTGGAACAATAGCTCAAGCCAGGGCGGTGCCATCGCCGTGGAATCAGCGCAAATCATGGCTCCCCTAACTTTGCCTGCGTCTTTCTCTTTTGACCGGGGCCGGCTCATCGTGCGCAATTCGTGCGTTCAGGGCCTTGCCCTTCTGAGCGGCGGCGGCAACAGCGGATTCGACCCGCTTTTCCTCTCGTCGATTTCCGCGGCCGCCGCGCCAACATTAAACGGAGATTTTCATTTGTCTTCTTGCTCGCCGGCGCTCAACGTCGGTAATAGCGCCGCCAGTTCGGTCATACTTCAGGATTTGGATGGTAACCCTCGCCTGGTCGGAACCGTAGATTTGGGAGTTTACGAATCCCCTCTCACCAATGCGACAGTGCTACTGATTACGAGTGAGCCAGCGTCCTTTACCTACTGCTCGCGCAACTCCAATTACTTCCGAGTCGGGTTGTTAAATACAAATTTGACTTATCAATGGCAGGGAGATTTTCTGGATGGCAACGGGTTTGTTAATTTGTCAGACAGCGCCACGTTCGTGGGCGCAACGGCCTCCACGTTGTCGGTTCAAAACCCGGCGTCAGTCTTAAATGGCTCGGTTTATCGCTGCGCCATCACCACCACCAATGGCTGCATGGCATTTTCAAGTGTGGCCAGGCTGACGGTCCTTTCATCGCGGTTTTATGTGGCTGCTGGGGCTCCTTCGGGCGGGGATGGGTCGTCCTGGGCGAGGGCGTTTAACTCGATTGAACAGGCTGCCAACTCGCCGAATCTGGACGCATGCGGTGGGGCGGAAGTTTGGGTTTCCGGCGGCAATTATTCTCCCGCTGTTTCCGTCGCATTGTCAGGCCGGATCGCTGTCTATGGCGGTTTCAGTGGGACCGAAACGAACCTCTCCCAACGGGATTGGACAACGCATCCGACCGTTATCGATGGTGGCAATGGTCAGTTTATCGGAGCGATTGCGGCGGACGCCTGGGCGCGATTGGACGGATTTGTTTTACGCGGGGGCGTGGTCATCAATGATACAAACTCCGGTCCCACGTATGCGAACTGTGCTTTCAGTGGCGGTGGCTTGAGTATCCTGGGGGGTAATCCAAAGATTCTAGCATGCCAATTCAGCAATTGTGCGGTGGCCCTTTCCCATATCACCAGTGGCCTTTGCACGATTTCCAATTGCGCTTTCGCGGATAACTCGATCGGTATTGACGAACGCAAAGCAAGTTTAACCGTGCAAAATTCAAGCTTTATCCGAAACGAGATCGCCATCCAGAATTCGCAGGGTGAAGAAGGGCGGCCTACCGGGGAGAGCAATCCGAATCACGTGATTGTCCAAAGCTGCGTCTTCGCTCAAAACGCTGCAGGAATTACGACCGTTGAATTGGGTTTTGGTTCTCCCGTTACTTCGTTCGCAGTCAATGATTCGACCTTTTCCGGAAACTCAGGGGTAAGCATGCAGATTACCGGCCAGGACCCTTTGCTTCGGAGTTGTTTATTTGCGACCAATCTCGATGTAGCCCTGGCAGCCACGAGTAGCAAACCGACCATCGACCATTGCGTCTTTCGAGGGAACCGTACTGGGCGATTCTCCAACCGGGGAGCGGGCGTCAACATTGTCGCCACCTCTGAATCTTCATCTCGAGGCCATATCTATATCATCAATTCTCTTTTTACCGGCAATTTCGCTCAGGACGCCGGCGCAGCTATTTATTGTCTGGGAGATAATCTCGCCATTGAGCTGAACAACAGCACAGTTGCCGGCAACCGCGCTCATTCGCCCGGCGCAGAGTCAGATGTGCCGGCTGGCGGCGCGATATTGTTTGACGGGGGCCAGCTTTGGGCCGCCAACTCGATTTTTTGGAACAATCTCTGGGGCGCCGATAATTACAGCGTGAAGGCCCAAATTTCTGCGCAGTCGATCGGGCCCTTTAAGAATAACGCGTTGCAGGGGCCGATCGACCGAAATTTAGAATGGCGGTTTGTTTCCACTCCTGGATTGATTGCTTCGGACCCCGTTTTCGCCCACGCGTCTCCGGCCAACCTGGCTCCGACCGATAGTGGAGATTATCGCCTGGCTCCCTGTTCGCCCCTCATTAATGCCGGCGATAATGGTGGTGCGGCCGGAATAGCGCTGGACCTTGACGGCCTGCCGCGGATCGGCGGCCCTGGTGTGGACATTGGCTCCTTCGAATTCCAGGGCTCGGTCGCGGCGGCGTTGCGAATTACTCTGGAGCCGTCCTCTGTGACTTATTGTTCCGCAGGATCAAACTTCTTTCAGGTCAGCGCGACTGGATCAGGACTGACCTATCAGTGGCAAGTTAATCGCAACGATAACGCGGGTTTCGTACCTTTGTCCGAAAACGCCAATTTTATTAGCACAACGGCTTCCGTTCTCGTTGTCTCTAACGCGACTACTGCCATGAACGGTTGGCTCTTCCATTGTATCATAACTAGCTCCGCGCAATGTGAGACCGTCTCGGGCAACGCCACTTTGACCGTGTCACCCGCCATCTGGTTCGTCAAGGGGGATGCCCCGGAAGGAGGCGACGGTCGGTCATGGGGCAGCGCGTTTACCAGTCTGGCGCAAGCTATTAATAATTCGGCTGCCGACCGTTGCGATGAAGAAATTTGGGTTGCGGCCGGGACTTACTCAGGACTGCCTGTTATGCCTCTAGAAGGCAATGTCAGGGTCTACGGAGGGTTTGGGGGAACCGAAACCAACCTAAGTCAGCGAGACTGGGCCAATAATGCCACGAGGCTTACTCCAGCGGGACATGGGATTATATTCAGTAATAACGCCACCGCGCACGCCTTAAGCTCAATGGTGCGCCTTGACGGTTTGATCTTCTCACGAGCCTCAACGGCCATAGTCAACGCTTATGGCGCCAGTGAAACGATTGCCAACTGCGCCTTCGAATTGAATGATTGCGGAATTACGAACTATAGTTCGAGTCCGTTAATCTTGAATTGTCGGTTCTCCCAAAACATCGTGGGCGTTGGATCTGATCTAAAGCCAGGGGACGACCTGGCAAAGAATCAATCGGTTATCCAAAATTGCGTTTTCACTGCGAACGGTTCAGCCATACTCTGGAACGCAGGGATTGCGTCCATTAGCGACAGTCAGTTCTTCCAAAATGGAGCGGGCATCCAGACATTGTTTACTTATTTAACCGTTTCTAATTCCAGCTTCATTCAAAACAGTGGGAATTCAATTTCGACAGTTTATCCCGCCGTTCTGGAGAGATGCCTTTTCAGGGGGAATAGCGCGACGCCCGTCATCACTGGTAATGGGGCCCAATTGGAGGTGGTTAACTCCCTCTTCAGCGGCAACTTCGATGCTCTTGGCGCCTCGGCCATCGCTGATCGATTGCACGGCTCGGGCGTCGTGGTATTGCGTAACACCACCATTTCTGGCAACCGCAGCGGAGCTAAAGCAGCGGCCGTGGACGTCGACTTTACCGTTAGCGGTGCCGCTATCCGATCCTATAATTCTATTCTTTGGAACAACGCTGATGCTGTATCACAAGGCCAGTCCGATCCCGGCTTCGTCTCAGCGGTTGGCCCTGAGAGCGCCCCGACGGTCGAAGGTGATTACCATCTCGCGCCATGTTCGCCGCTAATCAATGCCGGTACTAATAATCAAAGTTCCGGCGCCGTGGATTTGGACGGAGTGGCGCGTCTATTTCCTCTCAATGGCGCAGTAGATATTGGAGCCTATGAATTTCAGGCCACGGCTGCCACCTCCCTCGAATTTGCGTCTCAACCTTCGGACCAGGTGGGCGACTCCAGTTCCATTCTGCACTTTAGTGTTGCCGTAAATCGTGTCGATGCCGGCTACCAATGGCAGGTGTTGTCGAATGGAGCCAACTCGTTTGTGGACCTTGCGGACGATTCAATATTTAGCGGCAGCCAGGCAGCAGCCTTAACGGTCTATGCTCCTCCTTCTGCTCTCGACCGGGCGCAATTTCGCTGCCGGGCTATTGCTCCGGAAGGCTGCATTCTTAATTCGGCAGCGGCAAGTTTGCACTACGCGGTCCCGCCTGCGCAGGCAGTGGATGCGCCGCAGTTCGTCTTCGCCAATAGCGGCGATGCTTTGTGGTTTGGCCAAACGAACATTACGCATGACGGTGTCGCGGCTGCGCAGAGTGGAGCGATATCCGGGGTGGGCCGGTCTTCCATGCAAACGACGATAGCCGGACCGGCCATTGTGACCTTCTGGTGGAAAGTTTCATCCCTCGCTTACAACAATTGGCTGGAGTTCTATCTGGACGGCGCAAGGTTCAAGGTTATTTCGGGCGAGGCCAATTGGCAGCAGGTAACCGTCAATCTCGCGCTGGGGCCGCATACCCTGAGCTGGGTATATAACAAAACCGGTGATCTGCAGCACTTGTCGGGAGGGATGGATGCGGGCTGGTTGGATCAGTTGTCGGTCACACCGAATCCTCTGATTGTCACGCAACCCGTCAGCCAAATGCTTCCGGCTGGAACCGATGCGACGCTTTCCATTGCTGCCGTTGGCAGCGGACCGATCTCCTATCATTGGCAGCTGGCCGGCACAAATATTTCTGGTGCCACGAGTAGCTCGCTCCATTTAACCAATGTCCAATCTGCCAACAGCGGCAATTATGCGGTGCAAGTTAGCAATAGGTTTGGCACCGTTACCAGTTCGAACGCTCTTCTGATGGTGACTATTGCTCTGGCGGATGCAACCGACGCCACCGACCGCGCATGGAGAACCGGCGGCACGGCGCCGTGGATTGGAGAAACCAACGTTACCCATGATGGAGTCGATGCGGCCCTTTCTGGCGCCGTTGGCGCTAATCAAGAGACGTGGATGCAGACCACCCTCGTTGGCCCGGGAACTTTGTCATTCTGGTGGAAAGTTTCTTCTGAAGAAGGCTACGACACGCTGCAATTTCTTGTTAACGGCAACGTCCTTGGCGAGATTTCCGGAGAAACGGGTTGGCTGCAAGTGACACAGCATTTGTCGGCGACAACGTACGTGTTGCGTTGGCGATACGCCAAAGATTCTGATGGGGATGAAGGCCAGAATCGTGGTTGGGTAGATGAGGTCCAGTTCACGCCCGATTCGAGTGCGACTTTTGCCGTCACAACCACGGACGATAGTGGTGCGGGAAGCTTGCGGCAGGCGATTCTGGATGCGAACAGTGTTCCAGTCACAGGGATCATAGACGCCACTGGCCTCACTGGGACGATTGCACTTCAAAGCTCTCTCCCCATGATCACCGGGAGCCTCGTTCTCAACGGTTCTGGCACGACCAATCTCATTATCAGCGGAAATCAAAGTAACCGGCTTTTCTTTATTGATGCGCCGAATCAGGCCGTCACGCTAAACCAATTAACACTGTCCAATGGATTCGCCTACGGCGGAAACGGAGGAATTGGCGGTGGTGGCGGAGGAGCCGGACTGGGCGCGGCAATTCTGGTAAATGCCGGCGACGTGACGGTGTCGAATGTGTTCTTCGTGAGTAATTATGTTGCCGGGGGCAACGGCGGCGACGTGAATTCCACCTGTTTGACTGGTGGGGGTGGCGGGGGTCTTGGCGGCAATGGAGGAATAAATACCCATGAAGCCGGTGGAGGGGGCGGAGGATTTTCGGGTCGAGGTGGAAATGCCATTATCGGAGGAGGTGGAGGTGGTGGATATGCGGGCAATGGCGGGGATGGAAGCGGTGACGCAGTTGGAACCAGCTTTGGATTTGGCGGGGGAGGCGGTGGCTTAACCGATGGCCAGAACGCTTTTGCGAATGCTCCTGGAGCCGGGGGCACCGCTGGTGGTGCTGGGGCATCATCCGGTGGAAGTGGCAGCGACGGCAGTCTTTTCGGAGGTGGTGGCGGCGGCAGCCGTTCGGGAACCGGCAATGGCGGAGCGGGCGGAAAATTCGGCGGCGGTGGGGGTGGTGGATATGCGGGCCAGGGGGGAGCTAGCGGAGATTTCGGGGGAGGCGGAGGGTCCTTTGCTTTTTCATTTGTGCGAGGAGGGAATGCGTTGGGCTTGGGAGGGGGAGGCGGCGCCGGCTCGGTCGGTGGTTTAGGGGCGTTTGGCGGTGGAGGAGGCGGAAGTTCCTCGGGCACGACGGCCTTTGGCGGACCGTTTGGTGGCGATGGTGGCATTGGAATTGGCGCTAACACGACCGGAGCGGGTGGGGGAGGAGCCGCGCTGGGCGGCGCAGTTTTTGTCCGAGCCAATAATGGCGCATCACTTCACGTAATCGATAGCCCGATCGACGCCGGGAACTTAACAGCCGGCAACGGCGGAGCGGGCAGCGGCGTGCGCGCGGGCCATGCGGGCCAAATGGCGGGCAGCGCCTTGTTCCTGTTGGGGGGAACCAATCAACTGACAGTCAGCGACGGCGTAACAAACATCGTTTCGGGCAGCATTTCTGGTTGGAACGGAGATCCTGGCCTTCTAATTAAGGACGGCGCGGGAACTTTAATTCTGGCTACCAACGATACCCTGGGGGGCACCATTTACGTGACGGCCGGTGTCCTGCAGATGAACGGCAATGATGCCAGCGGCAGCGTGAAGATAGGTGAGGAAGGAAAATTCCAGGTCAATGGGATGGTTAATCTCAGCAACATAATCTGGATTGGCTCCGGCACGTTTGCTTGGAATCTTCGCGACGCAGACGGCGTAGCGGGAATTGGCTATGACACACTCAATGTGATGGGCACACTCGATCTTTCCACGGCCTTAGGATTCAAAGTCGCCGTAATCACTCCGACCATTGGAGGCGACCATTTTGCTTCCAATTTGCCGCATTCCTGGACATTGGTTCAAACTGCTAAAGGCATCCTCGGATTCGATCCAAATAAAATAATTATAGACCTCAGCAGTTTTGGTCACCCCTACGGCGCGGGAAAGTTTTTCGTGTCGTTAAGCTCTGATGGTTTGGCTCTATTGTTGAACTTTGCGGCCGAGCAATCGATTTCGTTCTCGACACCGAGCGATCATCGTTATGGTGAGGCGCCGTTTGCGCTCGGGGCAAGCGCGTCGTCAGGCTTGCCTCTGCAATTGAGCGTTGTCTCAGGTCCGGCAACGATCTCGAACAACTTGGTTCTAATAAAAGGCATTGGCACTGTGGTGATTGAGGCCGAGCAACGTGGCACAGATAATTATACCGCCGCCGATCCTGTGCAAAAATCGTTCCAGGCAGCTCCGGGTAGGCCGATACTCACTTGGCCGACCATTCCCAATATTTCTTATCCCACGGTTCTCAGTGGCGTCCAACTTAACGCTGCGGCCAATGTGGCCGGGGACCTTAGCTACAACATCGCAAACGGCGCCGTTTTGACCCCGGGTGCTTACGCGATCGTGGCCAGCTTCGTTCCGTCCGATGCTGTCAATTATACGAGTGCCTCCATCACCAACACGCTAACCGTGGCGCCGGGCAGCCAAAGCATTACCTTCGAGCCGCTGCCAAACCAGGTTTATGGCACCGATCCTATTCCGCTCGTTGCTAGTGCCTCGTCGGGCCTGCCGGTTTCCTTCGCCATTACTGGTTCGGCCGTTTTGTCTGGCAATTCCCTGGTTCTATCCGGCGCGGGCAATGTAACGGTGCAGGCGTTACAGCCTGGCAATGGCAATTACAACTCTGCGCCAATGGTAAGCCGCAGCTTTGTCGTCACCAAAGCTAGTCAATCCATAACGTTTGCCGCAATTCCGAGCGTCACTTATGGTGACTCTCCAATTTCTTTGCAAGCCACCGCGTCCTCGGGACTGCCCGTTACTTTCAACGTTGTTTCTGGCTCTGGTACCCTGAGCAGCAATGTTCTGGCGATTACCGCGGCCGGATGGGTGACAATCACGGCCGCGCAGGCTGGAAACGAGGCGTATCTCGGCGCCATCACATCGCAAAAATTCTTTGTCAAGCGCGCGGCGTTGAGGGTCACGGCTGATAACTCGTCCCGGTTGTTTGGCGCAGAGAATCCTGTTTTCACCGGCACGATTGAGGGAATCAAGAACGGGGACCCGATTACAGCAGGGTACTCGGCCGTAGTGCCGGCGGCGTCAGCAACGCCCTATAATTTCGCCGCGTCCTTTGCTCAGCCGGCTGTTCGCTTTCTCGGCGTCGCCTTCGATGAAGACGGGACGATTTTTGCCTCGGGTGATGGCAACCCGGAGCAGTTCTTTAAATTTGACCGAAACGGAAACCTTCTCCAGAAATGGGAGCCACACACTGCGGGAACCGGCGCATTCACCGAGATCGTTGGCATCGCTCTTGATGGCAATGGATATCTATTTGCCGCCGATGCCGGCGCCAATTCGATTCAGAAATACGATGTAAACGGAGCCTTCCAATCGCAATGGGGATCATCTGGGTCAGGGCCAGGACAATTTCTTCAGCCGGCGGGCGTGGCTGTGGATGCCCTTGGTTTTGTCTATGTGGCTGATGCCAACAACAAACGAATCCAAAAATTCGACTCCAACGGCGTTTTCCAAAGCATAATTGCCTTGCCTCCCGGCCCGGTCACCGCTCAACCGCAGTCCATTGTGTTGAACACGGTCAATGAACTCTACGCGGATGTTTATTCACCTTCAGCGCTCCAGGTTTTTGATCTCAGCGGAAATTTTACTCGCCAATTTCCCGCGTCGGCCATGAACCGGATTACTGAGAGCCTTGGCATGGCCCTCGATAAAAAAGGGAATGTCTACCTGTCGGATTTTGGCCAACATAGACTGCTAAAGTTTAGCCCGAGCGGCGCGTTTCTCACCCAATGGGGCAGCCCCGGTAGCGGTGACGGACAACTTCAATATCCAATCGGCGTTGCCGTCGACCGGGATAACAATGTCTTGGTGGCTGATTCGTTCAATTATCGTCTGGAGAAATTCAGTGCGCCGACCAACACGCCGGTGACCGCATTGACCGCTGGCGGTATTTATCCAATTGTTCCAGTTCTAAACGACCCGGGCCAACGATTGGGCAACTATACTATTCGCACTGTTGAAGGCGCACTGACGATTGGTTCGATTGATCAGCAACTTGTTTTCAATCCTATTGGCGATCAGGTGAATGGTGGTCAACCGGTGGCACTCGCGGCGACCAATTTCGGCGCCGGCTCAACCTCGCCCATTGTCTTCTCTGTAATGTCTGGTCCGGCCACAGTCTCCAGTAATCTCCTCATCATCAATGGCGCTGGGATTGTTCGAGTGAAGGCTTCCCGCTCGGGTGACTCCAGCTTCAATAGTGCCGCGGCCTTCCAAAGCTTTACGGTCTTGCCGGGCGACCCCGTAATTATCTGGACCAATCCGGCCAGTATTAGTTTTGGGACGCCGCTGTCAGCCACACAACTTAATGCCTCAGCCAATGTTCCGGGAACATTCGTTTACAGTCCACAAAGCGGGACTGTTCTCAACAGGGGAACCTATGCTTTAACCGTAGATTTCCTGCCCAATGTGCCATCGAATTATAACCCGGCTGTCGCGACTGCCATGTTGACGGTAGGCGCTGCTGACCAAACCATCACCTTTGCGGCGCTGAGCGATCAAACCTTCGGCGCCTCGCCTGTCACATTAAATGCCAGCGCTTCGTCCGGCCTGCCCGCAACCTTTAGTATCGTCTCTGGCCATGCTTCAATCGCAGGAAATGAACTGACATTGACGGGGGCAGGTCCCGTCACAGTTCGGGCGTCGCAAAATGGCAGTGACAATTATAATCCTGCGCCCGAGGTGGAACAAACGTTCAATGTGAGCCGTGCCATTCCGCTGATCGCCTGGGGACAGTTGGCTGGGATCTCTTACTTAACGCCGCTTACCGACACCCAGCTCAGTGCCAGTGCCAACGTTTCGGGCGCCTTTTCCTATAACCTAACCAACGGGACGATCCTGAATGCCGGAACCTATTCGCTTGTTGCCAACTTTACTCCTCAAAACACCGCAGATTACGCCCCGGCATCCGCGACCAATTCATTGGTTGTCCAGAAAGCCGCGCAAACGATCACTTTTCCACCGATTCCGCATCAGGACTTCGGCGGAGCGCCCTATCCGCTTGGCATTAGCGCGTCTTCCGGGCTGCCCGTTAATATCCTGGCGCAGAGCGCGAACGTGACAGTATCCAATGGCTTTTTGGTCGTTCTCGCGCCTGGACCGGCAGTTGTATCTGCAACACAGTCGGGCAATTCGAACTATCTCTTTGCTCCCCAGGTCACTCGATTTTTTGACATCGGAACGCCGCCCACATTAACCTGGACGAAGCCTTCGCCAATTATCTATGGCGCTTTGCTGGGTGGCGAGCAGCTCCACGCTATTGCTAATGTGAACGGGACTTATGCCTATTCTCCTCCACCGGGAACTCTCCTGAACGCAGGCACGAATACCCTCAGTGTCATATTTACTCCGTCGGATACTAATTACAGTAGCTTAAGCGCGAGCGCAGAATTGGTTGTCTTGCGCTCTGACCAAAATCTCTTTTTCTTCCCGATCCCTGAGCAATCGTTCAGCAACTCTTTCGTTCAAGCCTCTGCGATCGGTCAATATCCAAACTCGGGTCAGCCCATTCAATTCAGGGTGATTTCTGGCCCGGCAACCTTTTCCACCAATGATGGACCAACCTTTATCTTCACCGGCTCGGGTTTGGTGACGGTGGAGGCATCGTTGCCCGAAACGACAAACTACAACGCCGCTGCCGTTCAGCAGTCGTTTACAATTACGCCTATCCTCCCTGTAATTAGATGGAATGCCGGGTCCCCAATTGCATTTGGAACGCCTCTCAGCGCAAATCAGCTTAATGCGCAAGTATTTGTGCCAGGAACATTGACCTACAATCCTCCTGCAGGCGCGATTCTAAATGCCGGTACGAATATATTGGGTGTCTTATTTGTTCCGGATAACTCGGGCTATACCAGCAATTCCGCCAGTATTCCTCTCGTGGTGGTTGGTGGTATTACCTGGGCAACACCAGGCCCTATTACATACGGAACGCCTTTAGGGTCCAATCAACTCAACGCGAGTTCCAGTGTCTCCGGCACCTTTGTTTACAATCCGCCGGCTGGCTCCGTTCCCGGTCCGGGCACAAATGCGCTGACTGTGGTATTTACGCCGGACGGCGCATCGTCGAGCGTTACGAATTCAGTTTTCCTGGTTGTTGAGCCCGGCATCACATGGCATACGCCTGCGCCCATAGCCTATGGAACTCCATTGGAGACAAATCAATTAAGCGCTACTTCAACGATAGGCGCTAGCGGGACGTTTGTGTATGATCCGCCGGCGGGGACGATCCTTAATGCTGGGACAAACGTGCTGAGCGTCCAGTTTACTGCCGCTGGCGCAACGGTCAGCGATTCGGTTCAGCGCCTGATCACTGTGGTTCAGGCCAATCAGACCATCGCTTTTGCGACTCTTTCGAATTTAGTCTATGGCGGCACAGCAACCCTGCAGGCGACGGCTTCGTCGGGATTGTCGGTGTCCTTCGACATCATATCGGGATCAGCCACAAATGTTTCGGAATTACTATCCTTGACCGGCATCGGCCCGATTAACATCCAGGCATCTCAAGCGGGAAACACCAATTATAACGCCACGGTTACCAATCAAATTGTGACTGTCGGAAAAGCCAGTTTGAGTGTCACAGCGAATGATGCGACGCGAAGCTACGGCCAAACCAATCCAGTCTTTAGCGGTCAAATCTCAGGTGTGGTGGCAGGGGATAACATTACGGCTACGTATGCCGCTGTTGTCCCCCCATTACCGACGATGCCCCATGCGTTCGACCATGCGCTACCGGGTATTTCCAACCCAAATGCAATCGCTGTTGGCCCAGGCGGTAATCTCTACGTCTATAGCGCTAATTCATCGAGCGTGAAAGTCTTCGACCTGGACGGGAGTTTAATGTTCGAGTTTGGTTCGTTCGGCAGTGGCGATGGGCAGTTCAACAACGTCGGCGGTATTGCGCTCGATTCAGATGGGAACATTTACGTTGCTGATTCGAGCAATCATCGCGTCCAAAAATTTAATCCGTCGGGCGGCTACCTGGCGCAATGGAGCGCAAGTCCTGTATATATCGCCATTGCGGGAACGAATGTTTTTGTCGTCGAGGCGGGCAATGGGCGGGTCGTGCAATCCGACCTCTCAGGCAATTATCTCGCTCAACTCACAGGATTTGTGCAGCCGCTTGGTGTCGCGCTGGATTCTGGGGGCAACATTTTTGTCAGCGATTCGACGGGTCACACAGTCAGCAAATTCTCATCGAATGGAAGCTTGCTGACTCAGTGGACTTGGCGAAACGCGCAAGGTTTTCCGTTCTTCCCAACGGGGATAGCTATCGGACCGGATGGAAATGTTTATGTGGCTAACAACCAACCCGGCTCCAATCTTATCGTCAAATTCGACAATAACGGCAATTTCCTTACAAATTGGGGCATTGGAAGCTATCAAGGCTTTTTGACCAGGTTGGCCGCCGATTCTAACGGAAATATTTATGAAACAGACCAGCCAAACTCACGGGTTGCCGTCTATTCTCCCGCTGCTTCCGCACCCGTGACGGACTCAACCCCCGTCGGCACTTACCCGATTGTGCCTTCGCTCGCCGATACCGATGGCAAGCTCGCCTACTACTTGACGCGCACAACTAACGGTACTCTAACGATTACAGGCTCTGAAGAAGCAATTCATTTTGCCGTCATCGGAGATAAGACGTTTGGCGATGCGCCGTTCACTCTGAATGCAACGACCGATTCCGGAGCGCCGATTAGCTTTCGCATCGTCTCCGGCCCAGCTACTGTGGCCGGAGATGTTCTGACACTCACTGGCAGCGGCGTTGTCACGGTCGAAGCCGGCAGCACAAACCTCAGTTCTGGATTTGTCAGTCAATCGATTCGCGTTCGGACACGCCCTGCAATTTCGTGGACCGGCGGCTATCAGCAACTGGCAGGAACAGTATTGAGCGCGGCGCAATTAAATGCTACCGCCAACGTCCCAGGATCATTCAGTTATAATCCTGCCGCAGGTGCAGCACTGGCCGTTGGGACCAATATCTTAACCGTTGTTTTCACACCGACCGATACAACGACCTATACCAACGCCACTGCAACGATTGCAATTGTTGGTGTGGCGGGTAATCCTCCGGTCGCAATTACCGAACCCGCATCAGGGATTACAACCAAACGCGCCACCTTGAACGGCACAACCGATCCAAACGGCAGTCTGGCCTTCGGATACTTTGAGTACGGCATGGATGCAACGTATGGCAGTCGTACGCTTCCCGAAACCCATCCGCCATTTGCCAATGGCCTGACGTTTCACCGCGATGGCGAAATAGACTGTGGAACCAGCATTAATTTGGCATCACGTTCATTTACTTTTGAATGCTGGGCTCGTCGCACCGCTCCGGGGCAGGATGATTTCCTTGCTGGTCAAGGGACGTTTGGCTCAGCCGAGCGAACGCTTCACATGGGGTTTAGGAGTAACAATCATTTCACCTTTGCCTTTTATGCCGACGATTTAGACACACCCGATTCCTTTACTGACGCCGATTGGCACCATTGGGCCTGCGTGTTCAACTCAACTAACCGCTCGCGTGCCATTTACCGCGATGGTGCGCTCGTCGCTAGCGACACTTCTAATCAGCAATATCTGGGACCACCCAGCTTCGCGTCGAAAATGTTTTTCCTCGGTCGAAGTTTCTCCGCTTCGTTTGATGGTTCGATCACCCAGGCACGGCTTTGGGGCGCGGCCTTGGACCAGGCAACGATAAACGTGTGGATGAATCAAGGCGTGACATCCGGACACCCGAAGTTTGCTCAGATGATTGCTTATTGGCCCATGGATGCTGGGTCGGGAACGATCGTGCAAGATGCCAGCGGTCGGGGTAATACAGGTGTCATGGCGGGGTCTCCGAATTGGGACCTCTTGGGAAGCTCATTTATCAACCTTTCAAATCTTACGGCCGGTACCGTTTATCACTTCCGATATGTTGCCTACAACACCCAGGGGACTAATTATGGTTCTGATCTCCAATTCACCACCCAACCGCCCTTGGCCCCCACGGTGACAACATTGCCTGCCACGGTTGCTTTGGCCGGCGCTGTTCTGCGGGGGGCAGTTTCGCCAAATTCCGATACCACTTACGTCTGGTTCGAGTACGGCTTGGATGCTTCCTATGGTAACATAACTCCGGTGATTAACGTCGGGGACGCGGAGATCGGCACAAACTTTGTCAGTGCGACCATCCCGGCCACAGCGCCAAACCACTACCGTCTGGTGGCGTCCAATAGTGTTGCGGTGGTGTACGGCGCGGACCTGTCATTTGCCCTGCCTGCTGCGCCCACCGCCTTAACCGGCCCTGCCACCAATGTCACCCAGCGACACGCCACTCTGTCGGGAATCGTCCAGCCCGGAGGCCTCCCGGCAGCGGCCTATTTCGAATATGGGCCGGGCACAAATTACGGAAAATCGACCGAAACTAACTACTTCTCTGAATTCAGAAAAGCCCTGTCATTTGATGGAATTGGAGCCTATGTCGATTGTGGCAATGCGGTCAATTTGACCAACGGCTCATTCACTATTGAGTTTCGCGCTCAGCGCGCCCAACTGGGACGTTACGATTTGGTCCTGACCTTGGGAGCCAACCATGACGTGGATCAATACTTGCATGTCGGATTTCGTGACAACAATAACTTCACCTTCGCGTTTTATGGCGATGACTTGGATACCGCGCCTATTGACGCGGACGCGGGAACCAACGCATGGCATCATTGGGCCTGTGTTTTCGATGCCGGTCAAAACAGCCGCTCCATTTACATGGATGGGAAGCTTATGGCCCAGGACACACCCAGCGGCGCATTCATCGGCAGTGGCCCATTGTCACTGGCCTACTCGGGCGGATTCTATGGTGGACTACTCAATGAAGTGCGCGTCTGGGGGGTAGCTCTGGACGGTAGTACCATCCAATCCTGGATGAACAGCATGCTGGGACCGGAACACCCAGCCTTCAACGATCTGCTGGCCTGGTGGCCTGCCAATGAAGGGCAGGGGATCACCTTGACCGATCAGAGCGGTCGGGGAAACGATGGAACGTTTGTGGGTGGACCGATTTGGCAGGACATAGATTTTACTTCATGGCCCGTCACTGCAGCTTTGAGTGATTTAAGTTCGGGAACAACCTACCACTATCATCTCGTCGCAAAAAGTTTCGTCGGCTCCTCCCTCGGCGCCGATCGCTCCTTTATGACTTCTCCCTTGGCTCGCGCGGCGGTGGCGACTCTTTTGCCGAGCGTAGATTACGTGGCCAACACGGCAACGTTAAACGGATCAGTCTTGGCCGAAGGAGCACCGACGATTGCCTGGTTTGAGTATGGCGCTACGACAAATTATGGCAGTTCGAGCGGCAGCCTAGATGTTGGCTCCGACGATGTCACCAATGTGCTGGTTAATACCTTAATCACCAACGCTGTCGGATTACATTACCGCATCGTTGCCAGCAATGAAATGGGTGTCAGTGTGGGCGTCGACGTTCCAATTAACCCGCAGCCCACGAAAGCCTTCGATTTGACCGCCTTTGACTATGCGACTGTCGCCTGGGGGGATTTGAATAACGACGGAAAACTCGATCTGGTTGTTTCAGGCTGGGAAGATGATTCATTTGCGGCGACCGAAATTTGGCTCAACCAGGGGGACGGAACTTTCTCTAATCTCAATGTTGACCTGATGCAGTTGGCCGAAGGCGCCATTGCCTTGGGCGATTTCGATAACGATGGAAAATTGGACATTCTACTTACAGGCTATGATGACGATTACGATGGCCAAAGTGAGCTGTGGCATAATACGGGGGGCGGCTCCTTTGAGAAGGTCAATCTCTCGCTGCCCGGAGTAGGAGACAGCGCGGTCGCCTGGGCAGATCTCAATAATGACGGCAAACTGGACTTTATCCTCATGGGCTATGGCAACGACGGTGACGATGTCGGCCAGGTCTGGCTCAATCTCGGCGGCGGAGCCTTCACCAATATAGATTCGGGACTGGGTTGGATGGATTCAGGAACCATCTCCGTCGCTGACCTGGATGGCGACGGCTTCCTGGATCTTGTTATCGCCGGCTACCAGCAAGACAACAACGTTGAGGTCTATCGCAATTTGGGGGATGGCACGTTCACAAATATGCATGTCAATCTGATGGCCAATTATGACGCGCGCGCCGCTGTGGCCGATTTCGATGGCGATGGCAAATTGGATATCGTGCTCGGGGACCGGGACAGCACTCGGATATGGCGCAACCAGGGAGATTGGTCGTTTGCCCGCACCGGTTCAACCTTGTCGCCGTTATCATTCTGGGATTCAATTGTCACTGGCGACTACGACAACGACGGCAGGATTGATCTTCTTAAGACCGGTAGAACTTCGACCCAAATTCTGCTCAATCAGGGGGGTGGGATCTTCGGCGATGCCAGTGCGGGGACTGCTCCCTTAAGCAGCGGAGCCGTCGCCTTTGCGGATTACGATAATGATGGGAGACTCGACTTTTTGCTATCTGGATATGAAGAGGAGTCACCATACGAAGTCATCTCCGAGCTCTGGCATAATAACGTTCTGCAGGCGAATACGTCTCCGGTCCCGCCGCAAGGCTTATCCACCGGGGGAAATGGCGCTTTCCGATTGCGCTGGTCGCCTGCTGACGATGCTCAAACCCCCATTCCGGGCTTGACGTATAACGTCCGCGTCGGAACTACGGCGGGTGGATCGGAAGTAATTAATCCCCAAAGCGACTCTACAGGCTGGCGTTTGCTCCCCGCTTTCGGGAACGCCCAGAATCGGCTTTTTATAATCCTGACGAACCTTACTGAAGGACAAACCTATTATTGGAGCGTTCAGTCTGTTGATGGCGCCTTTGCTGGTTCATCATTCGCCGCCGAACGAACGTTCATTTATACCACCAATCCTCCACCCATCGCTCGTAACGTAACGGCTCAACGCCTGGGCACCAATTCTGTCAGGATTTCCATCGCGAAACTGCTGGCTACGGCCAGGGATCCCGATCCGAACGCAATAATCATGTTAGCTGAGGTGGATCCGGTCACAACCGCCGGCGGCACCGTGACCCGCGATGCCACATCCCTGGTATACATCCCTCCCTCCAACACAAACACGGATACGTTTACCTTTACCATTGCCGATAACCATGGCGGGACGGCAGTCGGAATCATCACCATTCTGTATCGATCGGATACAGCTATTTCTGCGAATCAACCGATTCTCACTGTCACCCCTGCCAAGAGAGCTTTGCGCTTCGCCGTCGTGCCGGGACAAAGGTATTACGTTCAAGCTGCCGATTCCGTGACTGGTCCATGGATAAATTTGTCTGGGGTGTTAACCGCGAGCGTCAACGGGGTCGTCGAATTTGACGATGTCGAATTACCCGCTCCCAACGCGCGTTTCTATCGCTTAATTAGCGCGCCGTAATCTGGATTAATTTATGAAGCATTTACTGACTCGATGCAAAAGAATGGCTTTTGTTTTGTTCCTGCTGGTGGGCTCATTCGAGGGGCGCGCCTCATTCATTACCAACACTGTCACTTTTTCCGTTGATCAAGCTATACCCGACAACGACCTGACCGGTTTTGCCGACACCCACTCCCCCATCTTCACTGTCACCAATATGGATAGTATCCGCGTCCATCTCGATATTTCGGACGGCTATAACGGCGACCTTTTTGTGTATCTGTTTTTTACCAATCAAACCCAACACAGCAGTGCGTTCACAGTTTTGCTTAATCGCCCCGGCCGAACCGCGAGCGACGATTCGGGCTACGCGGATTCAGGCTTCCATGTGACCTTCGATAACTCCGCTCCCAATGGCGACATCCACAACTACCAAACGGTGCAAAACCCACAAGGCGGCGCTCTCAGCGGCCTTTGGCAGCCCGATGCGCGCAACGTCCATCCCGATATCGCGTTGGATACGAGCGCGCGCTCCGCGGATTTGAGCGCCTTTCATAATTTGGACCCTAATGGTACCTGGACCCTGTTTCTGGCCGATGATTCGCCGCTGGGCCAATCTATTCTGCAAAGTTGGCAATTAGAAGTCGTGGCCGTTCCGGAACCGACAATTACGATTCTTTTCGCCGCTTCGATGCTGGGCCTTTTCATTATTCGACGCCGTCGTTAACCGCTGGCAAGGACGTGCTTCAATCAGCTCCTGGAGAACCTGAGCAAGGACAGAATTGGCGTCGTTGGCTTCGCAGTTTGATGGTTTTCCAAGGCAACGGGGACAAATGGTTCGTTCAGTTGCCCGTGAATAGGCAAATCCAGCTGTTGCCAAAAAAATCGGATTCGGGGGGCGCCAAAGCTGCAATTTCCCTACCTCAAACGGGTTATAGGATTTCCATCCGGATGAAGCAAATATGTAACAATGAATTCTCTTTACAGGGGCATCCCATATCGGGTATTGCCCCGAGGCGCATTTAATATAAACAAGTACCCAAACGTTAGGACTGGCCTTGAAGCGCCCTCCGAAGCCGGGTCTCAGCTTTGGCATAACAATGATTTAGTCTCCAATGGCCCCCGCAGAGGCGTTAAAATAAGCAATTACGGAAAAAAGCCACTTTGGAAAAACCTCGACTGTAGAACAATGGCGGCACCGGGTCTTTTCCGCCGTGACTGCGCATAGCTAGCTGTTATGAAAAACCCCCGCATCAACCCAGATTTCGTGTCTGACAATTCGACTGGGGAAGCTTTCGGCGCAAATTCCACCTATTCTTGGCAGAAGGGGGCGAAAAGCCAGCGTTGGAGCGTCCTGGAACGAGAAAAGCCTGGCACCCCTTTTTCCTGTCCTTTGCCGGCCTCGGGACAAGGCAAGCGTTTGTGTGACTTGTTATCATCCCAACATGAACGCGTGTCATCATCACGCAAATCGCGCTCCGGAAATGCGCGCGCCTGCTCGCAGCGGCCGTGCCGGTGCGTTCCTGCCGAAAGAGGAGTTGGGCTCGCTCGGCAGTTCACGGCGAACTTGCCAGTTTAACACCTGATAAAAACGGATGAATACAAAACGCATTCGTAGCGGCAACCGCGCCGAGGGCGTGGCGCAAGCCAACTCATTGCGATGGTTGTCGCGCGGTCTCATCGCGGCCGCCATGTTATTGGCCGCTGGAGAAACGGCTTTGAGTACGCCGATCTTGTACGTCAACCAACATGCGCCCACAAATTCAGCCCACACAGGAGCAAGTTGGGCCAATGCGATTTTGGAGCTGCGGGACGCGTTGAAGTTGGTGCCCGAAACCAATTCGACACCCATGGAAATTTGGGTGGCGAAGGGGACTTATTATCCGACACCAGATTCGTCGGATCGTTTTAAGTCGTTCCGAATTCCGAGCTATGTAACGGTCCGGGGCGGTTTCGCCGGGAACGAGCTTTCGCCTGCTGATCGCCCCGCGGGTTTTTTTACGGTTTTGAGTGGCGACATTGGCGCCAAAATGACGAATGCGATCACGGATAGTTCCACGGTCTCGCAGTTCGCGCACAAAGGCTATGAACCTTTTAGCAAGGAGGGGGCGAGCACGAACAGTCACGATAACAGCTTTAACGTAGTCACGTGTTATTCGCCTAAGAACGTGGTGCTGGAATCGTTGGTTATTTTTGGCGGTTATGCGGGGAACCTGACGCGCGACGGAACCAACGTGGTGAAGATAGAGGAGTTGGCAGGGATGGCGCTGCCCGGAAGTTCGGTGGACCATCCGACGTCTGTAACGCCGACGAATATTGTAGCCGGTGGCGGCGTTTTTGTGTTTTTTGAGGGCGATCTGTCCTTACCGATCGAGCAGAAGTCCCTGACCGTGGAGAACTGCACCTTTATCAATAATTATGCAGCCGGTTACGGCGGCGGGTTGTGCGCTTACGGTGGGAATGTTTGGGTAACGAATTCAGAGTTTCAAAATAATTGGGCACAGCTTGACGGTGGAGCGGTTTGGGACGCGAGCGCGCGTTCAGAGATTCATGGGTGCAAGTTCGACGGGAATTTTGCTTCGGGGACTGGCGGCGGTATTGCGTATGCTGCTTTCAACTGGAGCACGACACTGGCGCCTGGCGCGCATTTTAACCACGTTTCGGACGCAATTCGTGCTGGAGTCTCCATTTCAAGGTCGGTGGCGACGCTGTTGTATCAACATTATGTAGCCGACCCGCCGATTGTTAAGGAATTGGCTGGATTGGTTTTTGGCGCGGAATACGCGGAGTTGGAGGCCGGGCAAAAGAGTGCGCTGAGCATCATTGCACGGTCGTCGTCGCCGTCGCGTGACGCCGCAGCGCTGGGATTGGGGAACGTGGCCCCGGAGTTGGCGGAAGCAGACCTCGCGGCAACAACCGTTTCGGACCTAATGTCTCGTGGGTTTGCGGCGGTGGGGTTGGCGGTAGCGGCGACGAGTTTAATCACCGACATAGCGGTCTTGCTTGGTGGAGACCCAAATAATGATTTCGTGGTCGGGTGGGGAAAAGTATCAACATTTTTCAACACTTATTTGCAGCCGCTGGGCTGGGCTAATTTGATGCTGCAAGCGTTGGGTGTTCACATGAGCGTGACGCCGAGGCTGGAGGACGAAATCAGTAATTACCGGAAGTCGCAGTTAGTGAATTATAACGCGGGGCCGAATTCCATTCTTCAGGACTGCGTATTTACGAATAACCACGCGAGCCTCATGGCCGGGGCGATGGCGATCGTTTACAAAAACGTGCAAGCAGACCGTTGCTGGTTTGGCCACAACGATGCTCTTGAGAGCGGCGGGGCGGTCTCGTGTGCGGAATGGTGCGTCCCGGTATTGGCTAATTGCGCGTTTTACGGGAACTCCTCACTGGGATACAGCGCTATTTATAACACGTTGAATACACGTACATACATTTTGAACTGCACCATTGTAAACAATGGCAGCCGAGGCGGAACGAACGACCCGACCAAACTGGCGGCGGTGGGCAACGATCTGGGCGCGAACGTGAAGTTATTCAACTCGATCTTGTGGGGCAATACGAACAACGCGCTGCCTGGCGGGGGCGCGGACGTTTTTACGGCGACGGCAGCGACCTTGAGCGGTTCGGCGCGGGATTCCTACAACCAGGCGAGCGCGACCCGGGGAGATTTGGTGGCCATTTGCGACATCCACAATTGCGATATCCAGGGGTTGAGTAGTTTGGCGCGCGGGCAAAAGAAATACGTTGTCGTGACGCTGCAACCGGCGGGCACTCTCCAATTTTTTGCAAATGTGTTCGGCGCAGGGCTGGGACTGGCGCAGACACCGGAGTATAGCGACACGCAAGTATCTTTGCCCGCCAATCTTTTTGACGTGGCGCAAGGGAACGGCCTGGCGTTGTCGCCCTTTCTCTATGACGCTATTAATCGCCTCTATACGAGGGCAGACACTTTTGATTATTACGGGACCGCAGAAAAGTGGGGGTTCATAAATATTGGGGAAGGAAACATGCTGGAGGGGGTTACAAGGGAATCCTTTGATAACGTGAGTGTGAATCCTGTCTTATTCGGGCCCCAGGCAATCATACCCGAGGCGGAGTCGCCGGTCTTGAGGAAAGGACTGAGAGTGCTGCTCTATGAGCCGAGCCGCGCCGTGCGGGGCGGCCCCGGTCCGGGAACGGCCGGCGTATTCGATGATTTATTTGGGGAAATCAGGCAGGGAGACCAGGTGGACCTTGGGGCAGTTGAATACCGGGGGGCGAATCAGAAAGGCCTGGCGGGAGCCGTCATTTACGTGAAACAAAATGCCGCCGGAAACGGTTCCGGCTCGGACTGGACCAACGCCGTTACCGATCTGACGGCCCTTCTGGCGGGAGGCTTGCCTCCTGGTGTGCAATTGTGGATTGCCGGCGGGACTTATGTCGTTCCCGGCGGCGGCTATCAAATCTCCGATGGACTTGAACTTTACGGCGGTTTTGCCGGGACAGAAAGCGCCCTCGCGGAACGCCAAATTGGAGCGCACCCGACGACGTTTAGCGGCAGCGGGGGCAGCGTCTTAAAACTGGCGGGTAATCCTTACAGATGG
>JADMIO011356690.1_pt1 | contig 47607 bp, 44 predicted proteins | sample 8958161 | NCBI WGS metagenome assembly JADMIO01 (sample SAMN16585339, study PRJNA669376) | soil metagenome | isolation source: Crop rotation soil | place: USA: Cullars Rotation, Alabama | collected 2011
CGACTTCAAGTCACGTGAATTCCAAGCTTCGGATCCCACTGTGCTGGAAAGCAAGAACGTCTTCTCGTACAAGATGCAGGCGCTCATCATCGGCGGCATCTTCGGCGCACTCGGCGGCGTCGTGTTCGCGCTGCCGTCGGCCGTCATTCCGGCGACCTACACGACGTCGCTGACGTTCTTCATCTGGACGATCCTGCTGCTCGGCGGTGCGGCCACCGTCTTCGGCCCCGTCGTCGGCTCGGTGATCTTCTGGGTCATCATGGGCTTCCTCGACAACGTGCTGCCGGCACTCGCGCAATCCGACATCCCGGTGCTGTCGGCGATGTCGAGCCAGCAGGCCGGCACGCTGCGCTTCATCCTCGTCGGCGTCGCGCTCATGCTGATCGTCATCTTCCGCCCGCAGGGCATCTTCGGAAACAAGAGGGAGCTGACCTTTGTCAAGTAGCGCCTCAGACCCCACGCCGACGACGGGAAGCATCCGCCGTCCCAAGACGACCGGTCTCGCCACGGGCGAGCCGATCCCGGGCGTCGGGAAAGTCGACCCGATCCTCGTCATCGACAACGTGACCCGCCGCTTCGGCGGCCTCACCGCCGTCGACGTGGGGCATCTCGAGATCCCCCGCAACGCCATCACGGCGCTCATCGGTCCCAACGGCGCCGGCAAGACGACGCTGTTCAATCTGCTGTGCGGCTTCGACAAGCCGAACTCGGGCACGTGGTCGTTCGACGGCACCAACCTGTCGGGCATCCCCTCCTTCAAGGTCGCCCGCATGGGCCAGGTGCGCACGTTCCAGCTCACCAAGGCGCTGTCGCTCCTGACGGTGCTCGAGAACATGAAGCTGGGGGCGACGGCTCAGAAGGGCGAGAGCCTCTGGGCGAGCGTCATCCCGGCCATCTGGCGCAAGCAGGACAGCGACATCGAGGACAAGGCGATGGAGCTGCTCAAGCGCTTCAAGCTCGACGCCAAAGCCGACGACTACGCCGCGTCGCTGTCGGGCGGTCAGCGCAAACTCCTCGAGATGGCGCGCGCGCTCATGAGCGACCCCACGCTCGTCATGCTCGATGAGCCCATGGCGGGTGTGAACCCCGCGCTCACCGAGTCGCTGCTCGACCACATCCTCGACCTGAAGGACCTCGGGATGACGGTGCTCTTCGTGGAGCACGACATGCACATGGTGCGCCACATCGCCGACTGGGTCGTCGTCATGGCCGAGGGCCGCGTCGTCGCGGAGGGTCCGCCCGACAGCGTCATGCAGGACAAGGCCGTCATCGACGCGTACCTGGGCAGCCACCAGGATGTCGACCTCGGCGTCGTGACGCATCGGGTCGCCGGTGAGCTCGACACCTCGGCGCTCGCGCTGCTCGAGGAGATCAAGGACGAAGAGGCCGCATCCATCGCCGAGGCGGAGGAGGAGAAGAAGTGACCGACGGTACGACAGGCTCCGCCCCGGCGCCGCGCGCGGCGGGAGGGGTGGCGACCGACGAGGTCGTCGTGCAGGTCACCGACCTGTTCGCCGGCTATCTGCCGGGCATCAACATCATCAACGGCGCCAACCTCGTCGCCCACAAGGGCGAGCTGATCGGCATCATCGGCCCGAACGGCGCCGGCAAGTCGACGCTGTTGAAGGCCATCTTCGGCATGGTCAAGGTGCGCGGCGGCGAGATCACCGTCGACGGGCACAGCGTCGTGGGCCTCAAGTCCGACAAGCTCGTCGCGCGCGGCGTCGGGTTCGTGCCGCAGACGAACAACGTCTTCCCGTCGCTCACGATCGAGGAGAACCTGCAGATGGGGCTCTACCAGAGTCCCAAACGGTACGCCGAGCGGCTCGAGTTCGTGACCGACATCTTCGCCGAGCTCGGCAAGCGCCTCAAGCAGCGCGCCGGCTCGCTGTCCGGTGGCGAGCGTCAGATGGTCGCGATGTCGCGCGCGCTCATGATGGAGCCGTCCGTGCTGCTCCTCGACGAGCCGTCCGCGGGCCTCTCGCCGGTTCGACAGGACGACGCCTTCATCCGCGTCTCCGACATCAACAAGGCCGGCGTGACGACGATCATGGTCGAGCAGAACGCCCGGCGGTGCCTCCAGATCTGCGACCGGGGCTACGTCCTCGATCAAGGACGCGACGCCTACGAGGGGACGGGCCGCGAGCTGCTCAACGACCCCAAGGTCATCGGCCTGTATCTCGGGAGCCTCGGCGCCGAGAACGGCTGACACGGCTCACGAAGACGGGGAAGGGCGGATGCTGCGGCATCCGCCCTTCCCCGTCTCCCCGCACCGGCGGCCCGTCGTCAACCGGCACGCCAAAGGGCCCCGGATCGCTCCGGGGCCCTTCGCTGCGACTCGACTTACAGGTCGATGCGCTTGTACAGGTTGTCGGCGCCGTACTGGAAGACACCGATGGTGGCCTCCGTCGGATCGCCGTGCTCGTCGAACGTGATCGGGCCCGAGAACCCGTCGTAGTCGGCCGTTCCGCCACCGAGGATGATGTCGGCGCACTCCTTGAACGAGGTGCACTTCTCACCGTCGCCGGAGCCGCCCGAGACCTCCTGGAGCTTGCCCGCGATGTCGGCTGGGTCGGTCGAGTTCGCGGCGAGCGAGGCGAGCGCGAGCAGCGTGACCGCGTCGTACGACTCGTTGGCGTACGAGAAGTCGGTCAGCTCGGCGTTGCCCTCACCCGTCCACCAGTCGTTCAGGCGACCCTGGAAGTCGGTGTCGGGAGCGGGACCGGCGGGCGTCGTACCCTTCGCGCCCTCCATGCTCAGGGCGGCGTTCCACTTGGAGTCGGAGCCGAAGTTCTTCAGGTTGCCGTCGACGAGGTAGAGGTCCTTCGCCGGGTAGCCCGCGGAGAGCAGCGCGGGGCCGATCGTGTAGATCTCGTCGAAGGTGATGAGGACGATCGCGTCGGGGTTCGAGGCCAGCAGCGCGCTGATCTGCGCGTCGAAGGTCGTGTCGCCGGTGTTGTACGACTGCTCCGCGACGATCGAGCCGCCCGCGCCGGTGAAGGTGTCCTTGAACACCTTGTTCAGGCCCGTGCCGTAGGAGTCGTTCTGGTAGAGGACCGCGACGTTCTCGTGACCGTCCTCGGCCACCAGGTTGCCGAGCACCTCGCCCTGGAGGGTGTCGGCCGGGGCCGTGCGCCAGTAGAGGTTGTTGTCGTCCCAGGTGGTGAAGTCGAGCGACGTGTTCGCGGGTGAGAAGGTGATGATGCCCGCCGCGACGGCGTCGTCGAGGAAGAGCTTCGTCACGCCCGACGACGCGGCGCCGATCGCTGCGGAGACGCCCTCGGAGATGAGCTTCTGGATGGTCGTCGCGTACGCCTTGTTGTCGGTGTCACCCGAGTCGCCCCAGACCACGTCCGGGATCGTGATGCCGACTCCGGCGTCGTTGATGTCGCTGGCGGCGAGACCGACTCCGGCCTCCTCGGGCGGTCCGAGGAAGGCGAGCGAACCCGTCTGCGGAAGGATTGTGCCGATCTTCAGGGTCAGATCGACGTCCTCCGCGGGGGCCGCGCTGGTCGCTGTGCCCGATCCGCCGCCGGAGCACCCGGCGAGAATGAGGGCGCTGGCGCCGGCGATCGCGATGCCGCCGAGGAATCCTGCGGTGCGCGAGCGAGTGAAGACGCTCATGTTGCTCCTTGCTGTGTATGGACGCGGGCGCGGCTTCGGGCGCCGTCCCAGTTCACTAAACCTAACTGCGCGTCGGTCTCTTGTGTATTGCCTTTCGTTAACGGTTTGTAACGCCCCTGGCTGGTCTTCGACCGGCCCCGGAATACCCCTGACCGGTATAGAGTTGATCACGGTACCCCCATGGGGTATGAGCGAAAGGCGAGGCACAGAATGGCGACGAACGAGTTCCAGGTCACGGGCATGAGCTGCGGGCACTGCGAGGCGAGCGTGCAGCAGCACGTCTCGAGGCTCGCGGGAGTGGACGCCGTCGAGGTCAGCGCGGCATCGGGTCGCCTCGTCGTCTCGTCCGCCGAGGGTGTCGCCGACGAGGCGGTCGTCGCGGCCGTCGACGAGGCGGGCTACGAGGCGGTGCGGGTGGCATGACAGACCGGTCCATCGAGCTCGAGATCTCGGGCATGACGTGCGCCTCGTGCGCCGCGCGCGTCGAGAAGAGACTCAACCGCATCGACGGGGTCGAGGCATCCGTCAACTTCGCGACCGAGCGGGCGCACGTGACCACCCACGGGGGCGTCGACGCGCACGCCCTGATCGCCGAGGTCGAGAAGACCGGGTACGGCGCCGCGCTCCCCCAGCCCGTGCACCCGCACGGTGACGAGCACCAGCATCACGCCGAACCCGAGCTCGCCTCGCTGCGACGCCGGCTCGTGGCATCCATCGCGCTCGCGGTGCCCGTCATCCTGCTGTCGATGATCCCGGCGGTGCAGTTCCCCGGATGGCAGTGGGTCGCACTCGCGCTTGCGACGCCCGTCGTCACCTGGGCCGCGTGGCCGTTCCACCAGGCCGCGTGGATCAACCTCCGCCACGGCGCCGTCACGATGGACACCCTCATCTCACTGGGCGTCTCGGCCGCCTATGGGTGGTCGCTCTACGCGCTGCTCCTCGGCGGGGGTCACCTGTATCTCGAGGTCGCGGCGGGCGTCACGATGTTCGTGCTCGCGGGGCGGTACTTCGAGGTGCGGTCCAAGCGTCAGGCCGGCGCGGCGCTGCGGGCACTCCTCGACGTCGGCGCGAAGGACGTCGCCGTGCTGCAGGGGGCTGACGCTACGGGCGCGCGCGCCGAGGTGCGGGTGCCGGTCGATCAGCTGCGGGTGGGCGACGAGTTCGTCGTGCGGCCCGGCGAGAAGATCGCCACCGACGGGACCGTGGTGTCGGGCACGTCCGCGGTGGACGCCTCGACCGTGACCGGCGAGTCGGTGCCCGTCGAGGTGGAGCCCGGCGACGCCGTCGTGGGCGCCACGGTCAACGCCGGCGGGCGGCTCGTCGTGCGCGCCACGCGCATCGGCGCCGACACGCAGCTCGCCCGCATGGCGATGCTCGTGGAGCAGGCCCAGTCGGGCAAGGCCGCGGCGCAGCGGCTCGCCGACCGCATCTCATCGGTGTTCGTGCCGGTCGTGATCGCCGTCGCGCTCCTCACCCTCGTGGTGTGGCTCGCGCTGGGTGCGCCCGCGGATGCGGCGTTCGAGGCCGCGGTGGCGGTTCTCATCATCGCGTGCCCGTGCGCACTGGGCCTCGCGACGCCGATCGCGCTGCTCGTCGGCACCGGCCGCGGAGCGCAGCTCGGCATCCTGATCCGCGGTCCCGAGGCGCTCGAGTCCGCGCGCGCGATCCACACCGTCGTACTCGACAAGACGGGCACAGTCACGACGGGACGGATGGAGCTCACCGACGTCATCGCCGCCGACGGCGTCGACCGCGCCGAGCTGCTGCGGCTCGCCGGTGCGGTCGAGCACGCCTCCGAGCACCCCGTCGCCCAGGCCGTCGCACGGGGGGCGGCCGAAGCCGGCGCCCTTCCCGCCCTGGAATCGTTCTCGAGCCTTCCCGGCGCGGGCGTCTCGGGGGTCGTCGAAGGACACGCGGTCGTCGTGGGCCGCCGCCGGCTGCTCTCGGAGTGGGCACTGACCCCCGACGTCGAGCTCGCGGAGGCGGCGGCGCGGCTCGAGGCCGACGGCCGCACGGTGGTCTTCGTCGCGTGGGACGGCCAGGTCGGCGGCATCCTCGCCGTCGCCGACCGCATCAAGCCGACGAGCCGTGACGCGGTTGCGCACCTGCGCGCACTCGGCCTCGCCCCCGCGCTGATCACCGGCGACAACGAGGCCGTCGCGCGCCGCGTCGCCGCCGAAGTCGGCATCGACCGGGTCGTCGCGGAGGTGCTCCCCGCCGACAAGGTGGCGGCCGTCCGCGGCCTGCAGTCCGATGGCCGAGGCGTTGCGATGGTCGGCGACGGAGTCAACGACGCGGCGGCGCTGGCGCAGTCCGACCTCGGTCTCGCGATGGGCACGGGAACGGATGCCGCGATCGAGGCGTCCGATCTCACCCTCGTCCGCGGCGACCTCCGCAGCGCCGCCGATGCCATCCGGCTCTCCCGGGCGACGCTGCGCACGATCCGCGTCAACCTCTTCTGGGCCTTCGCCTACAACGCGGCGGCGATCCCGCTCGCGGCGGCGGGCCTCCTCGACCCCATGATCGCCGGAGCGGCGATGGCGTTCTCGAGCGCCTTCGTCGTCGGCAACAGCCTGCTGCTGCGGCGCTTCCGCGGCCGCGCGGACGACCCCGTGAAGGAGACACGATGACTCTCGCAGACGCGCCGGAAACGGCATCCACGATCCCGGCGCACGACCACGTCCACCACGGATACATCACCGACAAGGACAAGTACCTCAACCGCCTCAAGCGCATCGAGGGACAGGCGCGCGGCATCCACAAGATGGTCGAGGACGAGAAGTACTGCATCGACATCCTGACGCAGATCAGCGCCCTGACGAGCGCCCTGGAGGCTGTCGCCGTCGGGCTCCTCGACGATCACCTGCGGCACTGCGTCGTCGACGCGGCTCGTCTCGGGGGCGCCGAGGCCGACGCCAAGATCACCGAGGCGACGCAGGCCATCGCGCGGCTCGTGCGCTGAGCGAGCCGGGCGGCCCGCAGTCAGGTCAGGTCGGCGACGTCGGAGACGCCGTCGTCGGCCCGCGAGGTGAGGCGGGCGCGGCGGGCCGCGACGAGGGAGTCGGTCGTCAGGATGATGAGCGCGACCCAGACGAGTCCGAACCCGATCCACCGCTCGAGCGACATGGGCTCACCGAGGATCCACACCCCGATCAGGAACTGCAGGATCGGCGCGATGAACTGCAGGATGCCCATGAGTGTCAGGGGAGCTCGGCGGGCGCCCGCGGCGAAGAACAGCAGCGGAACCGCCGTCGCCACGCCGGCGAGCAGCAGCAGCACCGTGTGCAGCGGGGTGCTCTGGCCCATCGTGAGACCCGTCGTGAGCGCGACGACCACCAGCTGGACGATCGCCACAGGTGTGAGCCACAGCGATTCGAGGGTCAGTCCGCTGATCGCGTCGACCGACGGGCCGATCTGCTTCTTCACAAGACCGTAGAAGCCGAACGTGAAGGCGAGCGTCAGCGCGATCCAGGGGAACGAGCCGTAGCCGAGCACGATGACCAGCACCGCGGCCGCCGCGATCCCGATCGCGATCCACTGGGCGAGGCGCAGGCGCTCGCGCAGGATGATGACGCCGAGCAGCACCGTCACGATCGGATTGATGAAGTAGCCGAGGCTCGTCTCCACGACGTGCCCGGTCAGCGTGCCGATGAGGTACACCTGCCAGTTGACGTAGATGAGCGCGCCGGCGATCATCGTCCAGCCGACGAGCCGTCGATTGCGCAGAATGGCCACGAGCTTGGGCCACGTGCGCGTGACGGTGAGGAGGAAGGCGCAGAAGACCAGCGACAGGATGATGCGCCACGCGACGATCTCGAACGGACCGGTGGGCGCGAGCGCGAGGAAGTACAGCGGCAGGAAGCCCCACAGGAAGTACGCCGCGAAGGCGTAGACGCCGCCGAGCGCGTGCTCGCGCGCCACATCCGGAGCGGTCGAGCCCGACGCCGCAGCCCGCGGCGCGGCGGTGCCGGAGGAGGGCTCGGGGTTCACCTCTCCAGCCTAGGCGCCGGCGCCCGGAGCCGGTCCGGCGTGGCATCCGCGCTCTGCCGGGCACGCGACGATTCCCGCCAGGCCGGACATGCGGAAAGGCCCGGATGCCGAAGCATCCGGGCCTTTCCGACGAAGAGCTGCCGTCAGCGGACGACGACCGCGAGCACGTCGCGAGCCGACAGGACGAGGAACTCGTCACCGCCGAACTTGACCTCGGTGCCGCCGTACTTGCTGTAGATCACGCGGTCGCCGACGGCGACGTCGAGCGGGATGCGGTTGCCGTTGTCGTCGATGCGGCCGGGACCGACCGCCACGACCTCGCCCTCCTGGGGCTTCTCCTTGGCGGTGTCGGGGATGACGAGGCCACTCGAGGTGGTCTGCTCGGCCTCGACCTGCTTGATGACGATCCGGTCCTCGAGCGGCTTGATGGAAACCGACACGGGTCTACCTCTGCTTTCCTTGAGACTTCAAGACTCGTTAGCACTCACGGGCGGCGAGTGCTGATCCAGTCTAGGCATTCGGCTGGCACTCATGCAACGTGAGTGCCAATCAACGTCACACGGCACTACCCTGGCCCGATGGACATGGCGGAGCTCAGAGCGCTTCTGACCCCCGAGGGCCTGCGACTGCTCGACAGCCTGCCCGCCATCGACACGGCCGACGAGGTCGCCGCGACGGTCACGCGGCTGCGCAGGGAGGGCCTCTCCCCTGACCTCGTCTCGGCTGTCGTCGGCCAGGCGCGCCTGCGCACCCGCGCGCGAGCGAAGTTCGGCGACTTCGCCGATGGCATGCTCTTCACCCGCGCTGGTCTCGAGCAGGCGACGCGGCTCTCGATCGCGGGGCGGCACGCCGCCCGGTTCCGGGATGCCGGCGTCACGACCGTCGCCGACCTGGGGTGCGGCATCGGGGGCGATGCTCTGGCGCTGGCGGCGCTCGGGCTGCGGGTCGCCGCGGTCGACGCGGATGAGGTGACGGCCGCGGTCGCCGCCTACAACCTCGCGCCGTTCGGCGCCGATGCGGCGGTGCGGTGCGCCCGCGCGGAGGAGGTCGACCTCGGCGACGTGGACGCGCTCTGGCTCGACCCGGCGCGACGCACGGCCGGTCACGGCCAGACGACGCGCACACGGCCGGAGGACTGGTCGCCGTCGCTCGAGTGGGTCTTCGACGTCGCGTCGCGGCATCCCGCCGGCGTCAAGCTCGGTCCCGCGCTCGACCGCGCACTCATCCCCGAGGACGTCGAGGCGCAGTGGGTGAGTGCCGACGGCTCGACGATCGAACTCGTGCTGTGGTCGGGCCGGCTCGCGCGCGAGGGAGTGAGGCGGGCAGCACTCGTCGTGCGCGGCGACACCGCCGCCGAGGTGACGGCGGAGGCGGATGCGGAAGACGAGCCGGTGCGGCCACTCGGCGCCTTCCTGCACGAGCCCGACGGCGCCGTCATCCGCGCGCGGCTGATCGGCGACGTCGCCCGGTCGCTCGAGGCGGGCATGCTCGACGAGCACATCGCGTATCTCACGTCGGATTCCCCGCTCACGAGCCCGTTCGTGTCATCGTTCCGGGTGCGGGAGGAGCTGCCGGCCGAGACGCGGAAGCTCGGGAAGGCCCTGCGCGAGCGAGGGATCGGGCGTCTGGAGATCAAGAAGCGGGGGGTCGACCTCGACCCTGCGATCCTGCGCAGAGCGCTCGCACTGCGCGGCGACGAGTCGGCGACGCTTGTCGTGACGCGGCTCGGGCGCCGCCGCGTGGCGCTTCTCACCGACCGCGTCTGAGCTCCTGCCCGGCGAGGAACGGCACGACCCGGCTCGTCAGCGCAGGAGACCCGCGCTGGAAGCCGCGAAGAGCAGCCAGCCCGCGCTGTACAGGATCGAGAGCGCACCGAGGGCGATCGCCCACACGGCCACGGCCCTGCTCTCGACCGGGCGTCGCAGCGCGAGGATCCCGGCCACGATGCCGGCCACGCCGAGGGGGAACCCCCAGCCGACGAAGAGCGAGACGGCCAGGCCCAGGATCGAGAACGCGAGCGCCCATCCGCTGATGCCCCGCTGCGGCGCGGCCGGCTCGGGCATCGCCCACCGCACGTCGAGAGTCTCGGTACCGGGCTCCGCGGGGGCGGACTCCATCGTGATGCCGACGGGGCCGGTGGGGAGGCGCGAGAAGCCGCCGCGGTGCGCTCCCGGCAGCACCGAGTCCGACGACACGTCTGCGGGGTCGGCCGGCGACCGCCCGGCGGTCCGGGCGGCGTCGTCCACCGAACGCGCCGGCACGTCGCCCGCCGGCGCCCCAGCCACCCGCGGCACGTCGTCTCCCGCTGGTGCGGCGGCGCCGTGCCTCAGGTCCGCGTCGCCCGGCGCGTCCTCCGCGCGCGACGGATCGCTCACGCCGTCGCCTCCTGCGCGACCTGGATCTCGGTCACGGGGAGCGTCGAGTCCGCCCCGAAGCGCAGCGTCGACGGCGGGCGGCCCGACCGGATGAGCTCGGAGGCGAGCGCGGCGATCATGGCGCCGTTGTCGGTGCACAGCGAGAGCGGCGGGATCCGGACGGTCACCCCCGCGGCTTCCGCCCGCTCGAGCGCGACGTCTCGCAGACGGCGGTTGGCGATGACGCCGCCGCCGAGGAGGAGCCGCGGCACATCGTGGTCACGGCAGGCGGCGAGCGCCTTCGTGACGAGCACATCGACGACGGACTCGCGGAAGGATGCCGCGACGTCGGCGACCGGCACGGGCTCGCCCGCCGCCTGACGCTGCTCGACCCAGCGGGCCACGGCCGTCTTGAGCCCCGAGAACGAGAAGTCGTAGCGGTGCGCCGCCATGTCGGAAGCGCGCGAGAGGCCGCGCGGAAACGGGATGGCGGTCGGGTCTCCGGAGACGGCGGCCCGGTCGATCTCGGGGCCGCCCGGGTACGGCAGTCCGAGGACGCGCGCGATCTTGTCGAACGCCTCGCCCGCGGCGTCGTCCATCGTCTCGCCGAGCAGCTCGACGTCGGTCGTGAGATCGCGGACGAGGAGCAGAGAGGTGTGGCCGCCCGACACCAGGAGGGCGACGGTCGGGTACTCGAGCGGCGGGGCGTCGGCGTCGAGGATGTCGGCCGCGATGTGGCCGACGAGGTGGTTCACGGCGTAGAGCGGCCGGTCGAGCGAGACGGCCAGCGCCTTCGCGGCGCCGACGCCCACCATGAGGGCTCCCGCAAGCCCGGGGCCGCTCGTGACGGCGACGGCGTCGATGTCGGCCAGCGAGGCGCCGGATTCAGCGAGCGCGGCCTCGATCGAGGGCTCCAGGGCCTCGAGGTGGGCTCGCGCCGCGACCTCGGGGACGACGCCCCCGTAGCGGGCGTGCTCGTCCATGCTGCTGGCGATCGTGTTGCTCAGGAGCGTCCGGCCGCGGACGATCCCGATGCCCGTCTCATCGCAGCTCGTCTCGATCCCGAGGACGAGCGGTTCGCGTGCCGTCATGTGCACGCCCCCGCATCGCCGCGGCTCGTCGCCCGGGCGGCCGTCCAGCCGGCCGGGTCGAGACGCATCACGACGGCGTCGACGTCGTCGGGCTGGTAGTACCGCGGACGACGGCCGACCTCGGCGAACCCCTCCGAGACGTAGAGCGCCTGCGCGACGGGGTTGTCGGCGCGCACCTCGAGGAACACGTGCTGCACTCCGCGGGCGGATGCTTCGCAGAGGAGCGCCTCGAGGAGCGCGCGTCCACGACCCTGGCCGCGGGCCGCCTCGGTGAGGGCGATCGTCTGGATGTCGGCATCCCGCGCCCCCGCCGGCGCCCGCAGGCCGGCGTACCCGAGGAGCCGCCCGCCTTCCTCGGCGACGAGGTAGTGCCCGTGCTGCGACAGGACCTCCTCGCGCATCATCGCCTCCGACCATGCGTCGGTCGGGAACGATGCCCGCTCGACGGCCATGATCGCTGCGAGATCGTCGCGCGTCGCCCGCCGCAGGCTCACGCCGTCACCCGCTTGGGGCCTGTCGGCACGGTCACGTCGGGCGAGCGCAGGTACAGCGCGTCCGACGGGCCGATCGTGCGCCCCGCCCCGATGGCGCGCGCGGCGGCGAGCGCGAGCATGGCCGCGGGGATGCGGTCGGCATCGCGGCGCAGGGCGCCTGCGGCGAGGAGGACCGCGTCGAGCTCGTCGCGCGGCACGAGGGCGGGGCCTGTGATGCGGATGGGCAGGCCGTCGTCGTCGATGCCGCGGTAGACCGAGTAGGCGAACTCGCGACGGCGCGCATCGGTCACGACCGCGAACGCGTCGTCCGCGGTGTCGTCGACGCCCCCCGTGAGCGCGGCGTGCAGCAGCAGCTCGAGGGCGACGGCGTCGTGGCTCACGACGGGCACGACGGGCACGCCGCGGCCGAGCGCGAACGCCCGGGCCGCCGCGATCCCGACCCGCAGACCCGTGAACGGCCCCGGTCCCATGCCCGCGGCGACGTGCGTCACGTCGGCGGGGCGAAGGGATGCCTCCGCCAGCGCGTCGGCGATGAGGTCGCCGATGACCTCGGCGTGTCCGCGAGGGTCGGTGCTCTCGCGCTGCGAGCGCACGACGCCGTCGGGCTCCACCACCGCCACGGCGGAGCCGAGCGAGGTGTCGATGCCCAGGATCACGCCCTCCAGGGTATCCGGGCCGCAGGTCGCAGGCGTCCGGGCCGGGCGCCCCGGCGTCAGAGGCGCGGGCACCGGGCGCCGGGCCCGGAGGCCTCAGTCACTAGGGTCGACGTGTCACCGTCACGAGGCGCGGGGCGGCGGCATCCATCTCAGCCGCCGCCGGGCCGCTCGTGCCGCACGCGGAATCCACGCCCGTGCCGCCCCACTCCCGCTCGAGCTCGATCTCCCACCACGCATCGGCGAGGCCCTCGACCATCCCCCGTCCCCACTCGACGACGACGACCGACCCCGCGAGGTCGATGTCGAGGTCGTCGAGCTCGACCGCGGACCCGAGCCGGTACGCGTCGACGTGCACGAGGGGGGCGCCCCCGACGAGTGACGGATGCGTCCGGGCGATGACGAAGGTCGGACTCTGCACGGGTCCGCGCACCCCGAGACCTGCCGCGATGCCGCGCGTCAGCGTCGTCTTGCCCGCCCCCAGGGGACCGGTCAGCACGACGAGATCGCCGGGTCGCAGCATCCGTCCGATGCGCTCGCCGAAGGCCTCCATGCCGGAAGGGCTGTCGATCTCGTGACGGCCCGCCAGGGTCTGCAGTCCGTTCGTCGCGGTGTCCATGCCGTGATCAACGCGGCGGGCGGCCCGGTCGTTCCCGCTCACGGCGAGACCTGCCGCCGCGCGACTCGGGGGCCCACCCGCGTGACGATCTCGTAGTTGATGGTCGATGCGGCGGCGGCCCACTCGTCGGCCGACGGCACTCCGAGCGTGGGGTCGCCGAACAGCACCGCCTCGTCGCCCACCGCGACCGGATGATCGCCGACGTCGACGACGAACTGGTCCATGGCGATGCGTCCCGCAACGTGGAAGCGCTGCCCGCCGATCGATACGGGACCGGCGCCGGACGCCTGGCGAGGAACACCGTCGGCGTATCCCAGCGGCACGAGGGCGAGGGTCGTCTCGCGTTCGGTGCGGTAGTCGTAGCCGTACGAGACACCGTGCCCGGGGGGCACCCGGCGGACGGCTGCGACGGGCGCGCGCAGGGTCATCGCGGGTCGCAGACCCAGCTCGCCGGCGTCGCGATCGGCGAAGGGCGAGAGGCCGTAGATCGAGACGCCGAGCCGCACGCAGCCCAGCCTCGATTCGGGAAGCGCGATCGCCGCATGGCTCGCCGCGAGGTGGCGCAGGGGCGGCGCCAGACCCGCCGACGCCGCGATGCCGATCGCCTCCTGGAACGTGCGCAGGGCCGCTCGATCGTCGTCGGCGGAGGCGTTGGAGAGGTGACTGAACAATCCGACGACCTTCAGCTTGCCGATCCGCTCGAGCCGGGCGGCCTCGGAGAAGACGACGCGATAGTCGTCCGGTGCGATGCCGTTGCGGGCGAGGCCGGTCTCGAGCTTGAGGTGCACGCCCACCGGTCGGTCGACGGATGCCGCCGCCGCGGCGCGCAGCAGCTGATCGAAGCTCGAGATGCCGAGCTCGACCCCCACGCTCGCCGCCTCGCGGAAGTCGGCGCCCGGAGCGTGCAGCCACGACACGATCGGCGCCATCACTCCCCCGCGCCGCAGTGCGAGCGCCTCGCCGATGTCGGCGACGCCCAGACGCGTCGCGCCGCCCGCCAGCGCGGCGACGGCGCTGCGCACGGCGCCGTGACCGTAGCCGTCGGCTTTGACCACGGCGATGACCTCGGCGTCGGTGAGCCGGCGCAGGTGGCGCACGTTCGCGGTGATCGCGCCGACGTCGATCGTCGCCTCGCGGAGCACGCCGGCGGGCAGCCGGCTCATGAGAGCACCTCGCCGCCCTCGTCCGACGCACTCGCCTCGGGACGACCCGCCACGGGGCGCCGCGTCGCGACATCCACTCTCAGCCGCTCGGCCGACTCGGCCACGACGTAGGCGGTCGCGAGGCCCCCGTCGTGCGACAGCGAGAGGTGCAGCATCGTGATCCCGCGCTCGGCGACGATGTCGGCCGTCGATCCGCACAGCACGAAGACGGGGCGCCCGGATGCCTCCGAGGCGACCTCGATCTCGGTCCAGTGCAGTCCGTCCGACCCGCCGAGCGCCTTGATGAGCGCCTCCTTGGCGGCATAGCGGGCCGCGAGGGAGCGGAGCGGCCGTTCCCGCTCGGAAGCCGAGAAGAGCCGGTCGAGCAGCCGCGGCGTGCGCTCCAGGGTGCGCTCGAACCGCGGGATGTCGACCAGGTCGACGCCGATGCCGACGATCACACGGCCTCCCCTCGCCGCCGCTCCGGAACGGCTCGGGTGCGGCATCCGTCACCTTATCGCGACGGGCGGCCGGCTCCCGAAGCGTCAGAACAGTAATGCATCGCACCGATCCGGTGGCGGGTGCGACGCCGCGGGGTTACCGTCCAAACCATCCAGCACGAAACATGCCGGAAACAATCCGCCAACCTGGCTCCTCGACGATGAGAGTCGGCCACCGTGCCCCGTCCTTTCCTGCGCCCTGCGCTGCGCCGCGCCCTCGCGGTCGTCACGGCGTTCCTCACCGCCGCGCTCCTCTCGGTCGCCTCAGCGCCCGCCCCCGCGGCGGGGGCCGACGTGTACGACGCGATGCGCACGCGCCACGTCGCCGACCTCACCGGGGCCATCCCCGGCAGCCACGACGTCGGCGACCTCGCCGCCGTCGAGGCACGTGTGGCGGCCGCCGGCTCGGACGCGTGGGGCACGCTGCAGACCACGACGAGCGCGTCGACCGAGCCGTGGGCCGATCTGTCGACCGGCGCGAGCAGCCGCGAGCTCATGTTCGCGTATCGCCGAGCCGTCGCGATGGCGACGGCGCTCCGGACTCCCGGCTCCGACCTCACCGGCGACTCCCGCCTCCTCGCCGACACGATCTCGGTGGCCGAATGGCTCAACGCGAACAGATACAACACGACACGGGCCAAGGACAGCGAATGGTGGTACTGGGAGATCGGCATCCCGATGGAGGTCAACGACCTCACGAGCCTGCTGTACGACGACCTGAGTGCCGACCAGCGCTCCCGCTACATGGCGGCGGTCGCGCGCTTCGTACCGCAGCCGGCCCGATCCGGAGCCAACCTGGCCTGGTCGGCGTGGGTCGTCGCGTTGCGCGGCGTGCTCGCGAAGCAGCCGGCGAAGATCGACGAGGCCGTCGTGGCACTCCGCCCCGCACTCCTCGACACGACCTCGGGCGACGGATTCCGCTCCGACGGCTCGTTCGTGCAGCACGAACGATTCGCGTACACGGGCGGATACGGCCTGTCGATGCTCGAGACGGTCTCGCGGCTGTACTACCTCGTCGAGGGGTCGCCGTGGGAGCCGACGGATGCCGCCTACCGGTCGTTCTACGACCGCATCGAGTCGTCGTACACGCCCGTGACGTGGTGCGGCGACGTGTTCGCCGATGTGCGAGGGCGCGAGATCGCCCGGGACGGCGCGACCGACGGCTCGGCGGGAGCGCTGCTGCAGGGATCGGCACTCCGGCTCGCGGCGACCGCGCCCGCCGATGCGCGGGGCGTCATCCTGGCGCGCGGCAAGCAGTGGGTGCAGTGCTCGGGGGCCATCTCGTCGAGCATCGAAGCGATCGGGGATCGGAGTGACGTCGTGCGCGCGCGCCTCCTGCTCGCCGACGAATCGGTCACGCCGGCGCAGGCGGGAGTGGGAGGCGCCGCCGCGTTGAACGGCATGGACCGGTTCGTCTCGTCGGATCCGCGCTTCGCGCTCTCGGTCGCCATGTCGAGCAGTCGGATCGGCGGCTTCGAGTCGATCAATGCGGAGAACCTCCGGGGCTGGTACACGGGCGACGGGATGACGTCGCTCCGCCTGGGCTCGGGCGGTCAGTTCGACCGCGGATATTGGGCGAGCGCCAACCCCTACCGGATGCCGGGCACGACGGAGGACACGATGCGCCGGGCATCCGCGGAGGGGTCGCGCTACGTCTCGCCCGAGACCTTCGTCGGGGCGCTCGCGACGCCCGACCGCTCGACCGGCATCGCGGTCATGGAGTACGACGCGTACCGCAACAACCTGACGGCGAAGAAGACGTGGTTCGCTTTCGACGACGAGATCGTCTGCGTCGGAGTCGACATCCGCTCGTCCGCGATGTCGGGCTACGGATGGGACGGAGCCCTGACGCGCATCGAGACGATCGTCGACAATCGCCTCGCGCGGACCACGGATGCCGCACTCGTCGTGAACGGCAGCACGGTCGCCTCCGGCACGTCTGTGAACCGCACCGCGACGTGGGCCGCCGTCACCGGATCCCGGGAGTCCGTCGGGTACTACTTCCCGCGGGCGACGAGCGTCGCGGCGCTCGACGAGACGCGCTCGGGGACGTGGGCGGCGATCAACGGACTGTCCGGGGGCACCGAGGACGTGACGGGTCGCTACCTGACCCTCGTCACGAGTCACGGCCGCAACCCGGCCGGAGCCGGCTACGAGTACGTGCTGCTGCCCGGCGCGACCGCGGCGCAGACCTCGGCGTATGCGCAGCATCCCGGCGTCCAGATCATCGACCGGTCGGCCGGTCACGTCGCCGTGCACGATGCGTCGTCGGCCACGACCGGCGCCGTCTCGTTCGACGCGACGGTCGACCACGCTTTCGCGGTGGACGGCGAGCCGCTGGCGACGTGGCGCGGGGCCGGCATCCTCTCGATCACCGAGACGGCCGACGACGTGAAGGTCTCGGTCGCGGATCCGACCGGCTCGTCGACCGGCCACATCGCCGTGACCATCGACCGGGCGGTTCTCGCCCCCGCACCGAGCCGCGGCCTGCTGGCCGCCTCTCACGAGGGCGACGGGATGCGCCTCGTGTTCGACCCCAGCGGCACCGACGGCCAGACGCTCTCGGTCGTGCTCGCCAAGGCCCCCGGGCCGACCCGCGTGCGGATCGACGACACCGACGCGCGCATCCACCACACCGGCGTATGGAAGCCGACCTCCGCGACGCAGGACTTCGGCGGATCGGTGGGCTACAGCTCCGATGCGCTCGCGTCGTTCTCGGTCACCTTCACGGGCACTCGGGTGACCGTCGAGACGCGCCTCACGACGACGGCGGGCATCAACGAGGTGACGATCGACGGCATCGTCGTCGGCCGCTATGACGGGTACGCCCCGACGCCCACCTACCGCCAGGCGGTGTTCACGAGCGCGGAGCTGCCACCGGGCCAGCACACCATCACGGTCACACGCACCGGCACGAAGTCGGCCGCGGCGGCGACCCGCAACATCATCCTGGACAGCATCCTGATCGAGACGAGCGGACCACCCTGACCCGTGCCGGCTCGGCCTATTCGACCGTGACCGACTTGGCCAGGTTGCGGGGCTGGTCGACGTCGAGGCCCTTGGCGGTCGCCAGGCCCATCGCGAAGATGTGCAGCGGCACCACGGCGAGGAGCGGCTCGATCAGGGGAGCCGCGAGCGGGATGTGCAGCACCTCGTCGGCGAACGGCAGCACGGCGGCGTCGCCCTCCTCCGCGATGGCGATCACGCGGGCGCCGCGCGCCCGGATCTCCTGGATGTTGGAGACGACCTTGGAGTGCAGCACGGGCGATTCGCGCGGCGACGGCACGATGACGAAGACGGGCTGGCCCGGCTCGATCAGTGCGATCGGGCCGTGCTTGAGCTCACCCGCGGCGAAGCCCTCGGCGTGGATGTAGGAGATCTCCTTGAGCTTGAGCGCACCCTCGAGGGCGATGGGATAGCCGACGTGACGGCCGAGGAACAGCACCGAGCGCGTGTCGGCCATCCAGCCGGCGAACTGCTCGATGTGCTCCTGCGAGCGGTCGAGGATGCGCTGGATCTTCTCGGGCACCGCCTCGAGCTCCGCGACGTGGGCGGCGCTGGCGTCCGCGGCGAGCGCCCCGCGCACCGTCCCGATGTGGAGCGCGAGGAGGTACAGCGCCGTGATCTGGGCGACGAAGGCCTTCGTCGAGGCGACCGCCACCTCGGGGCCGGCGTGCGTGTAGACGATCGCATCGGACTCGCGCGGGATCGTCGCACCCTGCGTGTTGCAGATCGAGACGGTCTTCGCCCCGGCCTCACGGGCGTACTTGACGGCCATGAGCGTGTCCATCGTCTCGCCGGACTGGCTGATCGACACGACGAGCGTCTCGGGGCCGATCACCGGGTCGCGGTAGCGGAACTCGTGGGCGAGCTCGACGTCGACGGGAACGCGCGCCCACTGCTCGAGCGCGTACTTGCCGACCATTCCGGCGTACGCGGCCGTGCCGCACGCGATGACGACGATGCGGTTGATGCCTGCGAAGAGGTCGTCGAGGCCGTCGAGCTCGGGGATCGAGACGACGCCGTCGCGGGTGCGGCCGCGCAGGGTGTTCGCGACGGCCTCGGGCTCCTCCGAGACCTCCTTCGCCATGAACGACGACCAGCCGCCCTTGTCCGCCGCCGCGGCATCCCACAGCACCTCGAACGGCTCGACCTCGACCGACCCGCCCGAGAAGTCCGTCACCTCGACGCCGGATGGCGTTATGGCGACGATCTCGTCCTGGCCGATGGCGAGCGCGTGGCGCGTGTGCTCGACGAAGGCGGCGACGTCGGAAGCGAGGAAGTTCTCGCCGTCGCCGAGGCCGATGACGAGCGGTGAGTTGCGGCGAGCGCCGACGACGAGGCCGGGGTGCTCCTCATGCATCGCGAGCAGCGTGAACGCGCCTTCGAGCTGCGAGACGGTCGAGCGGAACGCCTCCACGAGGTCGCCGCCGTTCTTCCGGTACTCCCGGCCGAGGAGAACCGCCGCGACCTCCGTGTCGGTCTCGCTGCGGAAGGTGAAGCCCTCCTCGAGGAGGCCCGCCTTGAGGTCGGAGAAGTTCTCGATGATGCCGTTGTGGATGAGCGCGAGGTCGTCGTCGTCGGCGAGGTGGGGGTGGGCGTTCGCGTCGGTCGGGCCGCCGTGCGTCGCCCACCGGGTGTGGCCGATGCCCGTCGTGCCGTCGGGGAGCGGGTGGCTCGCGAGGTCGTCGCGGAGGACGCTGAGCTTGCCGGCCTTCTTGCGCATGCTGAGAGCGCCGTCGTCGTCGATCACGGCGATGCCGGCGGAGTCGTAACCTCGGTACTCGAGCCGCGACAGACCGGCGAGGAGAATGGCCTGGCTGTCGCGCGGGCCCACGTATCCGACGATTCCACACATGCCCCCAATCGTAGGCGGGGGGTTTCGTGAGAAGCCTGAACAAACGGCTCCGGATGCCGCGCCCGGCGTCAGAGCTTGCGCAGGAGCACGCGCTCGACGGCGTGGTTCGCGGCCTTGTGGAGGACGAGCGAGGCGCGATGCCGCGTGGGCGCGACGTTCTCGAGGAGGTTCGGGAGATTGATGTCGTTCCAGTAGCCGAGCGCCATCGAGATCGCCTCATCGTCGGTGAGGTGCGCGAAGACGTTGAAGTACGAGCTCGGGTTCGCGAACGCCGCGCGGCGCAGCGCCAGGAACCGGTCGACGTACCACTGCGTGATGTGGTCGGTCGCGGCATCCACGTAGATGGAGAAGTCGAAGAGGTCGCTCACCGCCACGTCGTTGGGGTTGGGCGGAGGCTGCAGCACGTTGAGGCCCTCGACGATGACGACGTCGGGGCGCCGGACCGTCACGCGGGCGTCGGGGACGATGTCGTAGCGCAGGTGGGAGTAGAAGGGCGCCTGCACCTCGGGCGCGCCGCTCTTGACCTCGCTGAGGAACCGCACGAGCGCGCGCCGGTCGTATGACTCGGGGAAGCCCTTCCGCGCCATGAGGCCGCGGCGCTCGAGCTCCGCGTTGGGGTAGAGGAACCCGTCCGTCGTCACGAGCTCGACGCGCGGGGTGTCCGGCCATCGGCTCACGAGCTCGCGGAGGAGTCGCGCGATCGTCGACTTGCCGACCGCGACGGATCCCGCCACGCCGACGACGAACGGGGTCGTCGTGTCGGGCTCCTGCAGGAATCCCGACGTGTCGGCGCCGAGGCGCTTGGTCGCGGTGGCGTAGAGGCTGAGCAGGCGGCTCAGCGGGAGGTAGACCTCCCGCACCTCGGTGAGGTCGAGGCGGTCGCCCAGGCCGCGCAGCTGCACGACCTCCGTCTCGGACAGCGGCTGGGTCATGCCCGCGGCGAGCCGCGACCACTCCGTGCGGCCGATCTCGCGATAGAGCCGGGGGCTCAGGCGGGCTCCCACGCCGGTCGCGTCGCCGAGGTCGTCGACATCGGCGGCGGTCGCGTCATCGGGGAGCGCTGCTTCGGCGGACATCGGGCCCATCGTATCGGCGATAAACTCGCACGGTCGCCGGGCACCGTCGCTCTCGCGCAGGAGAGAGGACGGAAGATGCGCTGGCTCAGCCCCAAGATCGCCGCGGTCTCGGCGAGCGCCCTTCTCGCGCTCATCGCCGGCGTGACGCTCGCCGGACTGCCGCTCTACGTCTTCCCGCCCGCCGATCCGGTGGGCAAGGCCGACCTCATCTATGTCATCGGGCCGCCTCAGAAGTACCGGGTGCAGGTCGAGCGCGAGCTGCGCGCCGAGGGCGTCGCGGATCGCTCCCTCTACTCGGTGCCCACCCACGGCGGCTGGTCGGCCGAGCGGCACCCGGTCTGCCGTGAGGAAGGCGTCGACTGCCTGCATCCCGAGCCGTTCACGACCAAGGGCGAGATCGCCTTCCTGACCGACTACGCGGCGGAGCACGACATCGATCGCACGATCGTGCTCACGTTCACACCCCACGTCGCCCGCACGCGGTACATCCTCGAGAAGTGCTACGACGGCGATGCCACGGTCGTCGCCGTCGACCAGCACCTGAGCCTCGCCGACTGGATCTATCAGTACGCCTACCAGTCGCTCTCCCTCGTGAAGGCCTGGCTGACGCCGTGCGCTGACGCCTCCGACCTGTAGCCTCGACGCGTGCGCCTCGGAGTCCTCGACATCGGCTCGAACACCGTCCACCTGCTGGTCGCCGACGCGCGCCCGGGCGGTCGTCCTCTCGCGACCACGAGCCAGCGGACGGTCCTCCGGCTCATGCGCTACCTCGCGCCCGACGGATCGATCACCGACGAGGGCGTCGAAGCGCTCGTCGCGGCCGTCGCGGAGGCGCGCAAGGTCGCCGCCGACGAGAAGGTCGACGAGTTCCTCGCGACGGCGACCTCGGCAGTGCGCGAGGCGACGAACGGCGCCGAGGTGATCGCGCGCATCGAGGAGGCCCTCGGCCAGGAGCTGCAGGTGCTCGGCGGCGAGTCGGAGGCGCGCTTCACGTTCCTCGCCGTGCGGCGCTGGTTCGGCTGGGCCGCAGGCCAGATCCTGCTCTTCGACATCGGCGGCGGGTCTCTCGAGCTGGCCTCGGGCGGTGACGAGCTGCCCGACGTCGCGGCATCCGTCCCGCTGGGGGCCGGGCGCATGACGGTGCAGTTCCTGCCCGAAGACCCGCCGGGCGAAGACGCGGTCGAGCTGCTGCGCCGACACGCCCGCGAGGTTCTCGCGCCCGTCGCCGAGACCTTCCTGGCCCAGCCGCGCCCCGACCACGTCGTGGGATCGTCGAAGGCGATCCGCTCCCTCGCGAAGCTCGCCGGCTACCCCGTTCCCGGCTCATCGGGGATCGAGGGGATGCTGCTGCCTCGCGCCGCGCTGGGCTCGTGGATCCCCCGGCTCGCACGCATCCCCGCGTCGGCGCGGCAGGAGCTGCCCGGCATCACGCCCGACCGCACATTCCAGATCGTCGCGGGCGCCGTCGTGCTGCACGCGGCAATGACGGCCCTGAAGGTCGACGAGCTCGAGGTGAGCCCGTGGGCGCTGCGCGAGGGCGTGCTGCTGCGCTACACCGAGTCGATGTCCTGGGGCTGACCTTCGACCGCCGTCGCCCCCTCGACCTTCTCCGCCAGGTCACCCACCGGAACGGTCCTCCGCCCGCCGGCCGAGCACCTGCCGGGCGCAGGTCCGGCGACGGCGAGCAGTCCGTCCACGCCGACCTGACCGTCGATCAGCGCCTCGCGCATCGCAGGCAGCCGCGTCGGCCCGGGCGCGCCGTCCAGCCGAAGCTCGACCAGCACGCACCGCGCCGTGCAGTCCCGCCACCGACGCCGGCGCCATCCTGGTCAGCCGCTGCAGCAGTTCACCGGAGACGAGCGAGGGCGGCCCCCGCGGTGAACGTCATCGGGTGCTGCCGGATGCCGCTGGCCGGCGCGCGTCGCCGCGTGCGGCGCTCACTTGCGCCGTTCGCTTGCGGCGTTCGCTTGCGCCGTTCGCTTGCGGCGTTCGGCACACCGTCGGGCACATAGGCGCAAGTGAATCCCGGCGGCGCTGTTCATTTGCGGTGTTCGGCACTCGGCGGGGCACATCGGCGCAAGTGAATCCCGGGCATGTCGTGGCATCCCATCCGGGTCGTCAGACGCTGGTGGCGCTCGGGCGTGCGGGAGCGGCGGACCACCTCCCCGCTCGCCTCGACCAGCACCGCCTCTACCAGTCGCGCCGCCTCGCCCGCCAGCACCAGCGCATCGGCGACCTCGGCGTCGGATGCGACGCGGATCTCACCCCACGCAGACCCCGAGCCGCGAACACCCGCAACCGCTCGACCGAGCCGCGAAGGTCGTCGAGCAGGGCCTCCATACCCCCATCCTGCTCCGGGGTTGCCATATTCCCACGCCGATTCAGCCAGATCAGCGCCACTTTCCGGGAAACCGGCACTCGTCGCTCGATCCCGCTTGGCACCCACCGCGGCGCCGAAGACGGGACGCTGGATGCCCGGGCCGCGCACCGTGACGGTGGACGCGGGCGGGCGCCGTGTTCCATGATTCCGTCATGGCCCCGCGGCCCGCGCCGATCCGCACCCCCGACCAGCGTCTCCGTGTCTTCGTCAGCTCCACACTGAAAGAGCTCGAGCCGGAGCGCGCTGCGGTGCGCGCCGCGATCGAGTCTCTGCAGATGGCGCCGGTGATGTTCGAGCTCGGCGCGCGGCCGCACCCCCCGCGCGAGCTCTACCGCTCGTACCTCGCGCAGAGCGACGTCTTCGTCGGGATCTACGCCGAGCGCTACGGCTGGGTCGCGCCCGGGGAGGACATCTCGGGGCTCGAAGACGAATACGCGCTCTCCGGCCCGCTCCCGCACCTCATGTACATCAAGGAGCCCGCACCGGAACGCGAGGAGCGGCTCACCGCCCTGCTCGACCGCATCCGCTCGGAAGACCTGAGCTCCTACAAGTCGTTCTCGACCCCCGACGAGCTCGCGTCGCTCGTGCAGGGCGACCTCGCGACGCTCCTCGCCGAGCGGTTCGACGCCTCGCGGAGGTCGCCGGCCGAGACGCGCCCCGACCTGGACGGCAGACCGGGCTCCGACATCCCCGCGCCCTACTCGTCGATCGTCGGGCGCGATGCAGAGCTCCACGACGTGCGCGCGCTTCTGGACCGACCGGGCGTCCGGCTCGTCACCCTCGTCGGTCCCGGCGGGATCGGCAAGTCGCGCCTGGCGATCGAGATCGCGGGAGCCGTCGCCGCCGAAGGGCGCGAGGTCGCCGTGGTCCTCCTCGAGGCGGTCTCGATGCCCGACCGCGTCATCGTCGCGATCGCGCGCGCGCTCGGCGTCCGCGACGCGGCCGGCGGCGCGGGATCCCTCGAGGACCGCGTCGTGACGGCCCTCCTCGACCGCGACGTGCTGCTCGTCATCGACAACATGGAGCATCTCCTGCCCGCCGCGGAGCTGCTCGTGCGCCTCCTCGCGGCGGCACCCCGGCTGCAGCTTCTCGTGACGAGTCGCTCACCGCTGCGCGTCCGCGCCGAGTACGTCTTCGACGTCGGACCGCTGACGCTTCCCGAGGAGGGTCGACCGGATGCCGCGGCATCCGCCGTGCGGCTGTTCGAAGAGCGCGCCTCCGCCGTGCGACCCGGTTTCCGCGTCACCCCGGAGAACGCCGCGACCGTCGCCGCGATCTGCCGCGCGGTCGACGGCGTGCCCCTGGCGATCGAGCTCGCGGCGGCCCGCGTGCGATCCCTCTCCGTCGCCCAGATCCTGGAGCGGCTCGACTCCGCGCTGACGCTGCTCGTGGGCGGCGCCCGCGACCTGCCGGAGCGGCAGCGGGCGTTGCGCAGCACGATCCAGTGGAGCGTCGACCTGCTCGACGACGAGGCGCAGCTGGCGTTGCAGACGCTCTCGGCCTTCACAGGCACGTTCACACTCGCATCCGCCGAGTCGGTGCTCACGGCGACCGGGACGTCCGATCCGCTCACCGCCCTCGAGTCGCTGGTCGATGCCAGCCTCGTCGCCTCGTCCGACCGCGACGGCACGACGGCCCTCCGGCTCCTGTCGCTCGTGCGCGCCTACGCCCATTGGTCCAGCACGCCGGAGCACGCCGAACAGGCGACGCGCGCCTGGCTCGATCACTACCGCGCGCTCGCACGGGATGCCGCGACCGGCGTGCGCGCGGCCGGCCAGCTCGAGTGGCTGCACCGGCTCGATGTCGAGACCGAGAACCTCGCCAACGTCGTCCGCGTGCTCATCGACCGGCGGGAGCTCGACGACGCTGCGGCGTACCTGTGGTCGCTGTACCTGTACCTCTGGATCGGCGGATACCTGGGCGTCGTGCAGAGCTGGGCGAGCGAGCTCCTGGCGATCGCCGACCGTGAGCGTCTGCCGCTGTCGGCGCAGACCAAGGCCGTCGGGGAGTACTACGTCAACGCCATCCGCTTCTGGCGTGAGCCGGAGTTCGATGCGTCGCCGGGAATGGTGCGCAGCCGTGACCTCTTCGCCGAGTCGGGCGACGCGTTCGGCGAAGCCCTCGCGCGGGTCTCGCTGGGGCTCGCCCTCCTCACTCCGGCGGGCGGCCCGGACTTCCCGCGCGCCGTCGGCGAGATCGAGCTCAGCCTGGACGGCTTCCGCGGGATCGGCGACGCGTGGGGCCAGGCGATGGCGCTCGTCATGCTCGGGCGCATCGACATGCTGCAGGGCGACCTCGTGCGCGCGCGGGAGCGGTTCGACGAGAGCCTGTCGCTGGCCTCGACCCAGGGCGAGCGGCTGGGCATCGTCATCGCGCAGAACCATCGCGGCTGGACGCGTTTCCTCTCCGGCGAGCTCGCCGGCGCGCAGGAGGACTTCGCGCTCGGAATGGATCTGTCGCTCGCGATCCGCCACGACGAGGGCATGGCGTACGGCCTGGAGTCGTTCGTGGGGCTGCGCGCCGCGGCGCGCGATGCACGCGGCGCGGGACTCCTGCTCGGGGCCGCGCGCAATGTCCGTCGCCGGAAGGGATTCCTCAACCCGGGCGCCTTCGAGTTCTATATGATCCCGGTCAACGCCCTCCGCGAGGCGGGCCTGGGCGACGAGCTCGACGCGGCGGTCGAGGAAGGGATGGATCTGTCCGTGGCACAGGCCCTCGAGTACATCCGTGGCTGATCGCACTCCCGACGACCGGGTCCTGCCCCTCACGAGGTGGGTGGCGCTCGCGATCATCCCCTTCCTCGTCGTCGCGGCTTTCCTCCTCTTCGCCTTCCCGGCGCGCACGGGCGAGCTCTTCGCCTGGCCCATCGCGCCCCCGCTGTCGGCGTTCTTCCTCGCCTCCGCCTATGTGGGCGGCATCCGGTTCTTCGTGGGCGTGGCACTCGCGCGTCGCTGGCACCATGTGGCGGCCGGCCTCCCCGCCGTCGTCGTCTTCGCCGGCGCGCTGCTCGTCGCGACGCTCCTGCACCTCGACCGGTTCTCGCACAACCTCTCGTTCCTCGTGTGGATGGCCCTCTACGTCACCACCCCGTTCGTCGTCGCGGCGGTCGCCCTGGTGCAGCGGCCCCGCGATCCGAGGACACCGGATGCCGTCGATGCGGCGATCTCCCGCGGCTGGCGTACGGTCCTGGTCGCTGTCGGCGCCGCCGCCCTCGTGTTCGGCATCGCCGTCTTCGCGATGCCCGAAGCGGCTGTGGAGTTCTGGGCGTGGAAGCTGACACCGCTCACGGCTCAGGTGACCGGAGCCGTGCTGAGCCTCACGGGGGTCGTGAACGCCGCACTCCTCTGGGACTCGCGGTGGAGCTCCTTCCGCATCGTCTTCCAGGCGCAGCTGGTGAGCCTCGTGGCCATCGCCGTGTCGCTCGTCGCGGGCCGCGACGCGCTGCTCTGGGACCGGCCGCTCACGCCCGCCTTCCTGACGCTCGTCGGCGGCGCGCTCGTGCTCTACGCCGTCTTCACGCTGCGCTGCGAAGCGCTCGCGCGGCGCGCGTCGGCGTCCGCCCTCGTGGACTCCTGAGCCCGCGGTGCACCACCGGGTGCGACAGGGTCAGGAGGAGAGCGAAAGGCGCTCGCGCACGACGGTCGCCAGACGCGACGCCGCCGACTGGGCGGCGGCCACGTCGGCGGCCTCGACCATGACGCGCACCAGCTGCTCGGTGCCGCTGGCGCGCAGCAGCACCCGGCCCGAGTCGCCGAGCTCGGCCGACACCGCGGCGACGGCATCCGCGACGCCCTCGTCGTCCGAGGCTCGCGAGCGATCGACATCGCGGACGTTGACGAGCACCTGCGGATAGACCGTCATGACCGACGCGAGTTCGGCGAGCGTCTTGTGCTGGCGGGCCATCTCGGCCACGAGGTGCAGCCCCGTCAGCAGGCCGTCGCCCGTCGTCGCGTACTCGCTCATGATGACGTGCCCCGACTGCTCGCCGCCCAGGGCGAATCCACCCTCGTTCATGCGCTCGAGCACGTAGCGGTCGCCGACCGCCGTCTGCTCGACACGGACGCCGTGCTCGGCCATCGCGCGGTGCAGTCCGAGGTTGCTCATGACCGTCGCCACGAGCGTGTCCTCGACGAGGTGGCCGCGTTCCTTCATCGCGAGGGCGAGGATCGCCATGATCTGGTCGCCATCGACGACGCGACCCTCCGCGTCGACCGCGAGGCAGCGGTCGGCGTCGCCGTCGTGGGCGATGCCGAGGTCTGCGCCGACCTCGAGGACCTTCTTCGCGAGCTGGTCGAGGTGCGTCGATCCGACGCCGTCGTTGATGTTGAGCCCGTCCGGGTCGGCTCCGATGACGGTGACCCGCGCGCCGGCGTCGCGGAAGGTCTCGGGAGACACTCCTGCGGCCGCGCCGTGGGCGCAGTCGAGCACGACGTGGATGCCCTCGAGCGAGTTCGGAAGCGACGCGAGGAGGTGCACGACGTAGCGGTCCTCGGCATCCGCGAAGCGGCGGATGCGACCCACACCCGCGCCCGTCGGCTGCAGCTTCGGGCCGGCCATCGCGGCCTCGATGCGCTGCTCGACGATGTCGGGGAGCTTCACCCCGCCGCGGGCGAAGATCTTGATGCCGTTGTCGGGGGCGGGATTGTGGGATGCCGACACCATCACGCCGAAGTCGGCGTCCATGTCGCCGATCAGGAATGCGGCCGCCGGCGTGGGCAGGACGCCTGCTTCCAGCACGTCCACGCCCGACGACGCGAGGCCCGCGGCGACCGCGGCGGCGAGGAACTCGCCCGAGACACGGGGATCGCGGGCGACGACAGCCGTGAGACGCTTGCCCGCGGCGCGGCGGGCATCGGCCGTACGGCCCTGGCCCAGGACGACCGCGGTCGCCTGGGCCAGGGTGAGTGCGAGGTCGGCGGTCAGGGGCCCGTTGGCGAGCCCCCGCACCCCGTCCGTGCCGAAGAGCGGCATCGGATGTGTCTCGCTTTAGCGCTTCGAGTACTGAGGCGCCTTGCGGGCCTTCTTGAGACCGGCCTTCTTGCGCTCCTTGACGCGCGCGTCGCGCGAGAGGAAGCCCGCCTTCTTGAGCGTCGGGCGGTTGTTCTCCGCGTCGATCTCGTTGAGGGCACGGGCGATGCCGAGGCGCAGCGCGCCGGCCTGGCCCGAGGGGCCGCCACCCGAGATGCGGGCGATCACGTCATACGCGTCGACGAGGTTGAGCACCGTGAAAGGGTCGGTGATGAGCTGCTGGTGCAGCTTGTTGGGGAAGTACTCCTCGAGCGTGCGGCCGTTCACCGTGATGGTGCCGGAGCCGGGGACGAGGCGCACGCGCGCGATCGCCTCCTTGCGGCGACCGACGGCCGCGCCGGGGACCGAGAGCACGGGGCGCTCGGCGGCGACGGCCTCCTGGTCGACCGGCGTCTCGGTCGAGTAGTTGCTGAGGTCTGCGGAATCCTGGATCTTCGCCACGAGTGTGTCCTTATTCTGGGCGGCGCTTACTGGGCGACCTGGTCGAAGGTGTATGTCTTGGGCTGCTGAGCGGCGTGCGGGTGCTCAGCACCGCGGTAGACCTTCAGCTTCGTCAGCTGCTGGGCGCCCAGGCTGTTCTTGGGGAGCATGCCGCGAACGGCCTTCTCGACGGCGCGGACGGGGTTCTTCTCGAGAAGCTCCGAGTACGTGACCGACTTGAGGCCGCCCGGGTAACCCGAGTGGCGGTAGGCCTTCTTCTGCTCGAGCTTCTGGCCCGTGAGGGCGACCTTCTCGGCGTTGATGATGATGACGAAGTCGCCGGTGTCGACGTGGTTCGCGAAGGTGGGCTTGTGCTTGCCGCGGAGGAGGACGGCGGCGTGCGAGGCGAGACGGCCGAGAACGACATCGGTCGCGTCGATGACCAGCCACTCGCGCTGGACCTCGCCAGGCTTGGGGGTGTAAGTGCGCGTCACAGTAGTGCTGCTTTCTTGATCGAACGGAGAGGTTCGTGAATCCCACTCCGGGGTGGTTCCTGCACTCGAAGAGAGAAGAACACGCCAGTGGAGGGCTCACGTTCGCGGTGCCGGGTCAGCATGAGCCGGACACCAAAGATCAAGCTTACGTCATCGGGATGCCCCGGCCAAACCGGGCGGCCCGGATCACCCGAGCAGCAGCCACACGCCGATGAGGTTGAACGTCGCATGCGCGACGATCGCACTGCCGAGGCGACCCGTCGCGCGCGTCAGGATGCCGCACGCAAGGCTCACTGAGGCCGTGCCGACGAGGAGCGACACCGGCACACCCTGCGGCAGCGCGACGGTGTGCAGAGCCGTGAACGCGGCCGTCGAGACCAGGATCGCCGCCACGCCCGCAACGAGGCGCCCCGCTCCGGCGAGTGCGTCACCGAGAGCGCGCTGCAGCAGCCCCCGGAAGAACAGCTCCTCGACGAGGGGCGACACGACGACCGCACCCGCGGCGGCGATCCAGAAGGCGAGGGATCCGCCGCCGGCCGGGTCGGACAGGGATCCGCCCGCCGGGACGACCAGCTCGACGAGCGCCCGCACCGTGAGGCCCGCGCCGACGCCGATCGCGATATCCGTCCAGCGCCCGGGTACGACGCCCGTCGCCGCGAGCCAGGTCAGCCGAGATGCGACGGCCGCCCCGACGAGCACCGCCGCGACCAGCGGGGCCGACGTCAGGGCGAAGTCCAGCACGACGCCCACCGACGGGTGCACCCCCGGCATCCCGGTGCGGATGCCGACGCCGCCGACCACGGCGGCGGCCGCGACGACCCAGCCTGCGGACGCGATGACCACCGCACGCCAGGCCCGCTCATAGACGGGCGCCGTCGCGCTCCCGGCGCGCGGCTCGGAATCGCCCGACCCGGGGGCCGGCTCCGGGCCCGCGATCAGGTCGCCGCTCAGCGGTCGCTGTGAGCGCGGCGACGGGCGATGGCGGCGGCGACGGCGATGCCGCCCAGGCCGATCGCCCCGAGCCCGAGCCAGATGGCTGCCGCCGGCAGTGTGCCGCCCGTCGTGGGCAGGCCGGACGAGCTCCCGCTCGCGGGAGCCGCAACCGTCACCGTCGTCGACCCCGTCTGACCGTTCTCGGCCTCGAGCGAGACGGCGAACCCGCCGGGGGCAGGCGCGTGGAACTCGACGGAGACCGTGCCCGCCGCCGTGGTCGTCTTCGTCACCGAGTCGGAAGATGTCGCGGCCAGGGCGACCGACGACAGCGTGCCGCTGTTGACGCGCGGTCCGGTCACGGTGAGCGTCCCCGTGACATTGGGCTGCAGTCCCGTGCAGGTGATGACCGAGGTCTGCCCGACGACGATGGGGTTCGGGTTGGCCGTGCAGCCGACGACGGGCGGGTAGCCGTTCCCCGCGGCGGACGCGGCCGACGCGCCGCCCAGGATCAGGACCCCGAGCAGGGCGACGGAAACGAGGACCTTCTTGAGCATGATCTCTTCCCAGCGTTGAGCGGTACGTAAGAGGCCGTATGCATTTGTGAGTCCCCAGCCCGTCAGGGCTTCCCTCACGCGTCATGCTAGCGGCGCGCGCGGCGGGTGACTAGGTGCATCCCGATGCGCTGCGCCCCGTGCCCACGTCTCGCGCACCGCGCGGCGACGGTCGGGCGGCCGGGTCAGGTGGCGTAGGTGCCCGCGAGCGCGAGCGCCACCCAGGTCGCGTTGAACACGGCGTGGGTGAGCACCGCTCCCCAGATCCGCCCTGTGAGCAGCACCAGCAGGCCGCACGTGATACCCAGCGCGGACACCGCGACGACCCCGTCGACGGCCTGCGGCGAGGTGAGCGTGTGCGCCAGCACGAAGACGGCGGTGGTCGCCAGCAGGGCGACCACCGCCGCGGCGAACCGGCCTATGCGGCGGCGGAGAAGGGTGTAGGTCGCGACCAGGAGGACGGCACGGAAGAAGAACTCCTCGACGACGGGGGCGACGACGATCGCTCCCAGCCCGTCGGTGATCCACCACTGCAGGGGCAGACGGTCGTCGACGAGCGGATAGGAGGGCAGCGCGCGCGACCCGCCCGAGCCCTGCTGGACCCATCCCTGCACGACGCGCAACAGCATTCCCAGCACGGTGGCGTACAGCAGATCGAGCCAGCGGAACCGCAGCAGGCCTGCGGGCCGCGATCGCCGGAACGCCCATCCGACGGGAACCAGCATCCCCGCCCACACGACGATGACAGCCACGGCCGCGGCCCACGGCGACTCCCACACCGCGCCGAGCAGCGCAGCGGCGACGATGGCGATGCCGTACGAGACGAGGGCGACGCCGAGCAGACGCTCCCGCCAGCGTGCCACCGTCCGACCGCCGAGTCGCCAGTCGGTGCGCGGCGAGTGGCCGTCCGACACGTCAGTAGGCTGGTCCGGCACGCGCCACACGCTACCCTGCCCGCGGAGGGCCGCTCCGGATGTTCGAGATCCTGCTCGTCTGCACGGGGAACGTGTGCCGGTCGCCCCTCGCCGAGCTGCTGCTCCGCAACCGGCTCGCCGATCTGGCGCCCGTCGTCTCGAGCGCCGGCACGCGGGGACTGACCGGCTCCCCCATGACGCTCGAAGCCGCGGCGCTCGCGGTCGCGGGGGGCGTGCCGCCCGAAGCGGCGGCATCCCATCGCGCCCGTCTCCTCACGGAAGCCCACGTCGTGTCACCCGACCTCATCCTCGCGATGACCCGCGACCACCGACGCCAGGTCGTCGAACTCGCGCCCACTCGCGTGCGCTCGGTGTTCACGCTGCGTGAGTTCGCCCGGCTGGCCGCGCCGCTCGCGGACTCCGACGTCGCGCGGGCCGCGCGCGAAGGGGGCACGGATGCCGCAGCCCGCCTCCGCACCATCGCACTCCTCGTCGCCGCGCGACGAGGAGTGGGCGAGGCACCTGCCGAGCCCCGCGACGACGACGTCGTCGACCCCTATGGCCGGTCCCCCGAGATGTACCGGCTGAGCGCGGCACAGCTCGAGCCGGGAATCGACCAGGTGGTCCGCCTCGCGCGGATCGCCGCGGCATCCACCTGATCCGCTCGCCGAGGCGCACTCCGGTCCGCTCTTCGGCGCGAGCTTGCCCCGCGAGGCGCCTGTGGCATGATGGGCCCCACCGCGCAGGTCGAGGGGCAACATGGAGCTCGCTGACTACATTCGGATCCTCCGCAAGAACTGGCTGATGATCGTCGTCGCGACGCTTCTCGGCATCGCCGTCGCCGCCGTCTACTCACTGACCCGCACCCCCCTCTACCAGGCGCAGAGCACCGTCTTCGTCTCATCGCAGGCGGGCAATTCCATCGAGGAGCTGCAGCAGGGATCGAACTTCACGCAGTCGCGCGTGACGACGTACACGAACCTCGTCACGACGCCCATCGTGATGAATCCGGTGATCGCCGAGCTGGACCTCGGAATGACGTCGGTCGAACTCGCGGCGTCGGTGACGGCCGCGAGTCCCCTCAACACGACGCTCATCACGATCACGGTCGAAGACCCCGACCCGCTCCGGGCGGCCGACATCGCGAACGCGCTGGGCGCGAGCCTCACCTCCGCGGTGGAGTCCATCGAGACGCCCAACGGCACCGACACGAGTCCGGTCCGGCTGACCCGCGTGAAGGACGCCATTCCGCCGCTCAGTCCGTCGAGCCCCAACGTGCCGCTCAACCTCGCCCTCGGCGCGCTCCTCGGGCTCGGAGCGGGCATCGGCGTGGCCGTGCTCCGGGCGGTCCTCGACACCCGCCTGCGCACACCGCACGACGTCGCACTGGTGACCGACCGGCCTCTCATCGGTGCGATCGCCTTCGACAGCAAGGCGAAGACGAGACCGCTGATCGTCCATGCCGACCCGCTGAGTCCTCGTGCGGAGTCCTTCCGCGCCCTCCGCACGAACCTGCAGTTCCTCGACATGGGTGGGCGGGCCAGCTTCGTCGTGACCTCCAGCATCCCGCACGAGGGCAAGTCGACGACGGCGATCAACCTCGCCATCGCGCTCGCCGACGCGGGCAAGCGCGTCGCGCTCGTCGACACCGACCTGCGCCAGCCGAAGATCGCGGATTACCTGGGCATCGAGGGCGGTGCCGGGCTCACCGATGTGCTGATCGGCCGTGTGCGGGTCGGCGACGTCATGCTTCCGTGGGGCCAGCGCCCGCTTTTCGTGATGCCCGCGGGCAAGGTGCCGCCCAATCCCAGTGAACTGCTGGGCTCGGCGCAGATGCGCACGTTCCTCGAGGTGCTCGAGCGCGACTTCGACGTGGTGCTCTGCGACGCGCCGCCGCTTCTGCCCGTGACGGATGCCGCCATCCTCGCCAAGGCGACGAGCGGGGCCATCGTCGTGGTCTCAGCCGGTCGCACGAATCGGCATCAGCTCGCCAGTGCGATCGATGCTCTCGAGACGGTCGATGCGAAGGTCGCCGGCATCGTGCTCACGATGGTGCCGACGCGCGGTCCCGACTCGTACGCCTATGGGTATGGCTACGGCTACGGCTACGGCTACAGCGAGCGGAAGGGACGCCGTCGGTGGGGGCGCCGCGCGGACGATGCCGCGGCGACGGGCGACTCCGCATCGCCCGTGTCGGCTTCTCCAGGCCGGTCGACGCCACCAGGTGCGTCGGCGCCACCCGACGCGCCGATGCCCGCCGCTGCGCCGGCCTCCCCGGCCTCACAGTCCGGAAGCGGCGTGCCGCCCGCGCCGCCCCTTCCCGAGGCGCCCGCACGACCCCCCGCCCCCAGCAGCAACCCGACGCGCGTCCCGTAGGGCGCCGCGATGGCGCGCGAGCCGGGCCCGGGAACACCGTCACGGTGGGTCGCCGTCGCGGCGACCGGCCTCCTCGCGATCGGCGTCGTGGTGCTCGGCATCGCCGCCTGGTCCCGGGCGAATCCCGCGCCCGCGGCGGACGCGACAGCCCACCCCGTGCCCACCTTCTCGCTCGGCGTGCGGACTCCGGCGGCGTCTTCTCCTGCCACACCCGCACCCGCGCCCGCCCCCGCGGAGTACCCCCTCGAGTCGGAGCGCTTCCTCGCCGTCGGGCCGGGTGCGCTCTGGCGGGCGACGGCGGGTCGATGCGGTGGCGCCTCGCCGCTCGTCGAGCGGTCGATCGACGGCGGAGCCTCGTGGAGCGATGTGACCGCCCGCTACCTCGGCATCGGCCAGGTGGCGTCGCTCGACCCCTTCGCCGGGACGGAGGGCGAACTCGTCGCGGGTCTGGGCGCCGGGTGCGCGGCGAACGCGCTCCGCACCTACACGCAGGGCGAGTTCTGGGAGTCGTATCCCGATGTGCTGGCGGTCTCCCGCTTCGTCGATCTCGGCGACGCGGGGCTCGTAAGGCTGGGCGGAAGCGCGACCACACGCGCTCCCTGCCCGGAGGCGCGCGGACTCCGAGCCACAGGCGACGTGGTCGTGCTCCTCTGCGACGGGACACCCTTCGCCTGGCGCGGAGGGTCGTGGATCGCCCTCCCCGCCCCCGGCGCCGTCGCCCTGGCCATCAGCGGCGGCGACGCCGTCGTCGCGCACGTGGACGGCGGCTGCTCGGGCCTCGCGCTGACGCGGTTCGCCGGCGCGGATCCCATCGCGGGCACGAGCGTCGGCTGCGCCCCGGGGGTGGATGCCGCAGCACCGGTCGCGATCGCGGCGGGCGGGGGCGGCCGCTACCTCGTCTGGTCGCACGACACGCTGTCGACCGTCGGAGAGTGAGCGAGGGACCGCTCCTGTCGTCGGGTCTAGCGGTGCCCGTAGGCCCCCGCGCTAGTCTCGGAGCAGCACAGGGTGGTGAAGGGGTCTTCACGTGACGTCCGAGGCATCGATCGACGCAGGGCACGCCGGGGGGCGATCCACTGCGCAGACGCCGAGCGAGGCATCCCTCGCGCGGCGCGGTGCGCACGACTGGCGAGCACTCTTCGCACGTCGCCTGTGGATCAGCGACCTGCTCGCCCTCGTCTGGGTCGTGTACGGAACGCAGATCGCGTGGCTCGGCATCGAGCCGGTCGTGGTGTCGGGTCTTCCGATCGGGTCGTACTGGACCTTCTCGGCCGTGCTGATCGTGCTGTGGATGTGGGCGCTGTCGCTGCGCGACACACGCAGCGAGCGCGTCATCGGCACCGGGATGAGCGAATACGTCCACGTCGCCGACGCCAGCTTCCGCGTGTTCGGCGCCATCGCCATCGTCGCGTTCCTCTTCCGCATCGACGTCGCACGCGGCTTCCTCCTCATCAGCCTGCCGCTCGGCATCGTCGTCCTCGTGCTCGAGCGGTGGCTGTGGCGACAGTGGCTCGTCGCGAAGCGGTCGATGGGCCAGTACTCCGCGCGGGTCGTGCTGGTCGGGTCGGAGGAGTCGGTGGCGCAGATCGCTCGAGAGCTCGCGCGCACCCACGCCGCCGGCTACCGGGTCGTGGGAGCGTGCGTGCCCACCGGCGCGCCGCGCGGGTCTCTCGTCGGTGGCGCCATCCCCGTGCTCGGCGGAGTCGACGACGTCGCGCACGCCATCGCCGCCGCGCAGGCCGACACCGTCGCCATCACGAGCACCGACGACCTCCCCCCGAGCAAGGTCAAGGAGATCTCGTGGGCACTCGAAGCCGGGCGCCAGCACCTCGTGCTCGCCCCGAGCATGGTCGACATCGCCGGCCCCCGCATCCACACCCGCCCGGTCTCCGGGCTCCCGCTCATCCACGTCGAGACACCGCGGTTCTCCCAGGGCCAGCGAGTCATGAAGCGCCTCTTCGACATCGTGGTCTCGACCCTCCTGCTCGTGCTCCTCTCACCGTTGCTCCTCGCGCTCGCACTCCTCGTCAAGGCGACCAGCCCCGGTCCTGTGCTGTTCCGCCACGAGCGCGTCGGCTTGAACGGGGAGCCGTTCCGCATGCTGAAGCTCCGCACGATGCGGCCGGGGACGGAGGGCGATCTGCCGGCGCTCCTGAAGGCGCAGGGCACCGGTGACATCCCCCTGTTCAAGGTGGCGAACGATCCGAGGATCACTCCGATCGGCGCCTTCCTGCGGCGTTATTCGCTGGATGAGCTTCCGCAGCTCCTGAACGTGGTGGCCGGCTCCATGAGCCTCGTCGGCCCGCGCCCGCAGGTCGCGGCGGAGGTCGCACTCTACACCGGTGCGGCGCACCGGCGACTGCTCGCCCGTCCCGGGATGACGGGCCTCTGGCAGGTGAGCGGCAGGTCGGCCCTGGACTGGGAGGATGCCGTCCGCCTGGACCTCTACTACGTGGAGAACTGGTCTGTTCCCGGCGACCTGGCGATCATGGCCAAGACCGCGCGCGCGGTGTTCCTCCCGGGGAAATCGGCGCAGTAGCCGCCACGACGACCATGCGGGTACTTCATGTGACGGAGGCGTTCGGCGGGGGGACCGAGAGCGCGATCCGCGGGTTCGTCGAAGCCACCGGAGACTACGAGCACCACCTCCTGTACCGGGACCGCGGCGACACGGGCACGGGCGAAGGTCTCGAGGGTTTCCGGAGCGCGGTCCCGGTCACGTCCGGCGTGCTCGGCCTGCGGGCCGTCGCCCGGGCGCGGGTCAGCGACCTCAGGCCGGACGTCGTTCACCTCCACTCTTCGTGGGCGGGGCTGGTGTGCCGGGCGGCGGGTGGCGTCGGCGACCACGCCGGCGTCGTCTATTCACCGCACTGCTTCTACTTCGAGCGCACGGACATCGGCGCCGCGCGGAGGTGGATGGGGGCGCGGGTCGAGCGCATGCTCGCCGCCTCCACCGACGTGGTCGTCGCGGTGTCCCCGCGCGAGGAGGAGCTCGCGCGCTCTCTCGGTGCGCGGCGCACGTACGTCGTGCGCAACACCCTCGCCCCTCGCGCCACCGGCCCCCGCCCGGCGAGCGAAGGCACGCCGGTCATCGCCACGATGGGACGGATCACCCGTCAGAAGGATCCGGACTTCTTCCTCGAGGTCGCGGAGGTCGGCCGCAGCGCCGGTATCGATGCGGAATGGGTGTGGATCGGCGGAGGGGATGACCGGGAGGTCCGCCGACTGCAACAGCGCGGCATCCGGGTCACCGGCTGGCTGCCCCGCGCGGAAGCCCGATCCCGCGTCGGCGACGCGACGGTGTACATCCACACCGCGGCGTGGGAGTCCGGCCCGGTGAGCGTCGAGGAGGCGCGCAGCGCGGGAGTGCCGACCGTCGTCCGGTCGATCCCGTCGATGGTCTCGCTCGGCTTCCCCGACGGAGTCGACACACCCCGGCAGATGGTGATGCGGATCGGGGAGGCGCTGCGCCGGAGCGATGCGGGGCCAGACGTCGCGGCTCCCGAGGACGGGAGCGGGACGAACGATCTGCGCCGGCGATCGGCCGGCCTCCGGGCGGCCTACTCCGCGGCCCGGGAGGCGGCGAGAGGTCGCGCCGGCCGATCCGCCGAGAAAGCATTCACATCGTGAGGATCGACGATCCCGCCGCCGGTGACATGGCTCTGTCGGTCGTCATCCCGACGCGCGAGTTCGACGACCTGCTCCACGAAGCGGTCGATTCCGTCGTGGTGGACCTCGCCGGACTGGAGAGCGCCGAAGTCGTCGTCGTGCGCGACGGCCCCGAGACGTCGGTTCCCGAGTGGGTTCGCTCGCAGGACCGCGTGCGGGTGCTCTTCACGGGGCGCCGCGGGGGAGCCGCCGGGGCCATCAACCTGGGCATCCGAGCGGCGAGGGCGCATGTCATCGGACGCCTGGATGCCGATGACGTCTGGGTCTCCGGGAGAGCCGTCGCCCAGCTCGCGGCGCTCGAGCGCTCCGACGTCGTGCTGGTGACCGGCGCCGGCACGGTGATCGATCGGGACGGAGTCGAGATCGGCACCTACCCGCCGCCGAAGGCGGGGGACCTGCGAGCGGAGCTGCTCGACCGCAACCCGATCATCCATTCCGCCGTCATGTTCCGACGGTCCGCGTGGTCGGATGCCGGCGGATACGACGAGTCTCTCGTGCGGATGCAGGATTACGACCTGTGGCTTCGGCTCGCCCAGCGGGGGCGGCTGCTGCACCTGCCGAAAGTCGTGGTGAAGTACCGCGTCCACGCGGGCCAGACGAGCGGGCTTCCCGAGCATCCTCTTCGGCTGCTGCGGCAGATCTCCCGGCGTCGATCGCACCTCGCCCGCACGCTCGGGCGCTCTCCCGCCGCCCAGGGTGCGTCGAACGGCGCGTTCGCCACCGCCCAGATCCTCCGATACGCGCGGCTCCGTCGCCCGCGTCACCTCAGCCGCCCGGTCGCGAGGGTCGCCGCGGCGCCCGGCTGGTCTGCGCTGCGCTCGTCCATCGGCGCCGTCGTCGCACGGTGGTACGCCGTGCGTTCGCTCGGGCGGATCACAGGTGACTGCTTCATCATCCGTCGACCGAGTCTGGTCCGCGTCAGCACCGGGGGCGGGGCACGGCTCGGCCACAGCGTGATGATCGCGGACGGTGCGCGGATCGTCGTGACATCGGCGCTGGAGATCGGCGCCGATGTCTTCATCAGCAAGAACGTCACGCTCGTCGCCTACGCACCGCTGCGCATCGGGCCGCGCACCCTCATCGGCGAGAACGTGTCGATCCATACCGAGGATCACGGGCCGGCGGGCGACCGCCTGGCGTTCACGGTCGCACCCGTCTCGATCGGAGCGGACGTCTGGATCGGCGCGGGCGTCGTCGTCACGAAGGGAGTCTCGATCGGCGACGGGGCGACCGTGGCGGCGAACGCGGTCGTCACGGCTGACGTGCCTGCCGGCGCGACGGTGGGAGGCGTTCCCGCACGCATCCTGCGGGATCCGCGATCCGGGGAAGGAGGGCGCTGACGTGCGGCTCCCGGCGAAGACCCCGCCGCGATTCGTCGTGACCCTGCTCTTCCTCTACGGTCTCTCCCAGTTCTTCGTCAACCCGGAACCGGGCCTGCCGGAGTTCCTGTTTCCCCTGCTCCTCCTCTTCCTCACGCAGCGTGCCGTGACCAACCCGGCCTGCCTGCTCCTGCTGGCGGGCAATGTCGCGGCGATCACGATCGAGCTGCTCACCTTCGGCACGGCGACGTGGTCTCTCGTCAGCCTGTACATGACGGTCACGGCCATCGCTCTCCTGTCGATCATGACGCGGTACGACTTCTACGCCTGCGCGAAGGCCCTGCTCGTCGGCGGGGCCTTCGGGGCGGGAGTCACCCTCGCAGTCTTCGCTTCGCCGCTCGCCCAGGAGGCCTACCGGTACGGCATCCGATTCACGGGGTTCTTCAAAGATCCCAACGTCACGGCGCCCACCGCCCTGTTCTTCGCGATCGCGCTCCTCGCCGTGCACGGACGGTGGCGCTGGATGGCCGTCGTGCCGTTCATCGTGTTCGCGATCTCGCTCAGCCGCGCCACCTACCTCGCGGCGGGCGTCGGGGTGCTCTACGCGCTGTTCTTCCGCAGCCGGCGACTGGCCGTCGTCGGGGTGGTGATCCTTGCGTCCGCCCTGGCCTTCGTCGATCCCATCCTCGCCGGGATCGACGACCTCTTCCGGTCTCTCGGACGGCAGGGTCTCGTGAACGGGTACGACGTCGACCGGGTCGCGAACTGGCAGGAGCTCCTGGCACTGTCGTGGAACAGCGGCGTTCCGCTCGGCCCCGGCTTCAGCGAGGTCAACGGCATGTCGGTCCACTCGACCTACCTGCGACTGCTCGTCGAACAGGGGATCGTCGTCCTCGCGATGTTCCTGGCGGCCCTGTGGATCAGCTGGCGGTCGGCGAAGTCCCTCGCGATCCGCACGGCCGTCGTGTGCCTGGCGTTCAACGGGATGGTCATCGACGCGACCCACTGGCGGATCCTCTATGTGGCGATCGCGGTCGCGCTCGCGTGGGTGCATCCGGTCACCCGGTCGCTGGTCGCCCGGAAGGACGGCGTCGAACGCCGCGCGCGTGAGCCGCTACGGCAGTTCTCGGGCGGGGACGCCGGCGAACGTCGCTCCCGCCGGCACGGGTGAGGTCACGACCGCCTGCGCCCCCACCATGGCGTGGTGTCCCACTCGACTCCGCGGCAGAACGGTGACGCCTCCGCCCAGATACGCGAACTCGCCGACGGAGGCGCCTCCCAGCACGATGGATCCGGGGCTGAGGGTGGCATACGCGCCGATGGTGGAATCGTGCGACACCACCGCAGCCACGTTCACGTGCGCCTGATCGCCGACGCCCACGTTCGTGGAGATCGTCGCACGCGGACCGACGACCACGCCCTCTCCGATCCGAGCGTCGGATGCCACCAGCGCGTCGTCGTGCACGAACGTCAGGAAGCGGCCTCCTCGACTCGCCAGAGCGGAGGCCACCTGGGAGCGGCCGACGGGATCCCCGATCGCGCACAGGCAGCGGTCGTCGTCACCGGGCGCGAAGTCCCGGATCGTTCCGACGAGCGGTGCCGGCAGGGGGCCTGCGGCGATGTCGTCGACGAACACGACGTCGTCGATGTCGAACCGACGTCGGAAGACGGGCGAGCTCTCGACCCAGAAGCGAACCTCGCGGCCGTGGCCGCCGGCCCCCGCGATGACAAGCCGCACCATAGACGTGCCTTTCAGTCGACGGCGTCGAGACCCCGTGTGAACAGCCTCACCCAGAAGCGGCGGCAGAAGACCACGGAGACGACTCCGAAGACCGACCATACAAGCGGAATCCACAGGTAGTGGGCGCTGCCCAGCGCGAGTGAGACGAGCACCAGCGTGACTGCGCCGCCGACGAGCGCATACATCCGCGTTCGTGGGTAGGAGTGCCAGATCCGCGCGCTGACCTCGGCCCGGATGACGAAGAGCACGAAGAGCGCCACCGAAGTCGCCGCGATCGCGCCGACCGCGCCGAACGGCGGCACGAGCGCGAGGGACGCGGCGATGCCGACGGCCATGCTCGCGAGCGTGGCGATGAGGGCGAAGCGGCTCCGGCGGGTGACTCCGATGCCGGCACCGGTCACCTCGCTCAGCGTGTACAGCAGGGGCTGCACGAGCGCGCCGATGACCAGGTACTTCACGGCGTCGTAAGCGGGCGGCACGAAGAGGTCGACCAGCCAGGAGAAGGCTCCCGCGAGGGCGAACGCGACGGTGACGATCGCGAGCACCGCCTCCCGCACCGCCGACACGAGTCTCCGGGCGTCGTCAGCCGCGTGCGAGGCAGAGCGATAGAGGGCCGGCGCCCACACGACGGAGAAGATGGTCTGCAGGACGACGGCGACCCCGGCCACGCTCGTGGCCACGGCATAGAGCCCGAGCTGATCGAACGACGACAGCAGCCGCAGCGACACCGTCCCCAGCGCCGTGAGAAGGGTGTACGCGAGCGCTGCGAGGGCGAGAGGGAAGCCGAATGCGAGGAGTCGGCGCAAGAGCCGGCCGTCGGCGCGCGGGCTCGTGCGCGCCCAGGTCCTCCAGGTGGACACGCCGAGCGGCACGAGCGCGGTCGCGGAGGACAGCACGACCAGGAGCATCACGGTCGCGAAATCCGCGGAAAGGGCCAGCGCGGCGACCGCGAGGATCCCCGCGATCATCGCGACGCGCGGGATGACCTGGGCCACGGAGAACACGATCCCCCGCTCCTGCATGCGCACGATGAGTGTCCAGGACCGCACCACGAGGGCGACCCCCACCGCGGCGACGGTCCCCCAGGCGAGCCCCGCGTCGGCGATCCCGTAGAGGACGCGGGCGACGGTGCTCGGAGAGACGGCCACGAGCATCGCACCGACCAGCAGACCGAGGAGGGGCGGGTACATGCAGATCGCGTACAGCAGGCGGGTCCCGACGGTTTCCTCGTGGTACTCGCGCACGTAGGCCTGGTCGAGGCCGAGGAACAGCGCCACCACGGCGACGGCGACGGTCATCTGGAGGACGTTCATGCGGCCCAGGTCCGCGGGCGGGAAGACCCACGTCATGAGCGGTACGACGACCGCACCGAGCCCCGCCGCCAGGAGCGGCCCCGGGGCGAAGAGCATCGCGCGGCGGAGAGCCGGCATCAGGCAGACCCGGCGCGGACCGCGGTCTCGCGAGCGAGGACCGCCAGGGCATCCGCGAGACCCCGCTTGACCTCCTCGTCGCCCCAGAATGACTCCAGCGCGTCACGCGTGCGAGCGAGGGCGTCGTCATCGAGCGGCCGGCCGTCCCGGCCGATCTCCGCGACAGCACTCAGCTCCCTCACCTCGACACCGAGATCGAGCAGGAACGGGAGCACGGGATTCACCGCATCCAGGTAGACGATCGCGCCGCTGTGAAGCAGGATGATCAGGTTCCCGAGAGCCTTCTGACGCTTCTGACCCATGACGGCCCACGAGCATCCGGCCACCGTCTCGACATACTCTGCCAACGGCTGACGCTCGACGAGCGGGACGAATCGCTCACCGAACCGCTCGCCACCGACGCGGACGACCTCCGACACGTAGGCCGGATCGCCGTCGTACGAGAGCGGCACGACGATGCGGCGGCCGTCGATCCCGGCCTCCTCGACGAGTGCGAACATGTCCAGGTGATTGTTCGAGTACGCGGCGGAGTTCCCGATGAGGATGTCGCTGCGCTTGCGGATCCGGCCGGTGGGCACCATCTCGCTCAGCGTGGCGTACTTGAGCTGCAGGTAGCCGCCGCGGAATGAGGGGAACTTCGCGCGGAACACCTCGAAGTCTGAGGGGATGGGCGCCGAGAAGAAGTGCGACATGGCTGCCGCCTGCCGGAATGACGACCGGCGGACGGCGTCTCGCGCACGCTGGCGACGTGCAGTGCTCCCGACGTATCCGCGCGTCCTCTCGTCGAGCAGGCCATCGACGTCCGAGGATTCCGAGCCGTAGTAGTCGAACCCGAAACCGCTCCACACCCTGACGGTGCGGCGGGAGGTCAGCAGAAAGGCGAGAGCCGCGAACGTGCTCATCCCGTGGACGATGACCACGTCGACGGACCGGATGAGCGCGACGGATCGGATGAGTCCAGGCAGACGGGAGCCGATGAACCGGGCGCGCGGCGAGGCGATCCGGTGGCGCCCCTCGGTCTGGCCGTGGTCCAGAAGAACGAGATACTCGCTCACTCCGGGTGCTGACTCCTCGATCAGCTCGGAGAACCGGGAGAGGAAGATCGAATCCGCGCCGATGTGCAGGATGCGCATCAGCCGGGACCCCTGCGGTCCCCGCTCATCGCATCCTGCACCGCGGAGTCACGAGAGCGCATCGCCGATGATCGCCGAGATCACGTCGATGTCGGCCACGCTGATCGACGTCCCCGTCGGCAGCACGAGCACCTGCTCCGCCACCGATTCCGTCGCGGGCAGGGGAACCGGCATCGCTGCGCGGCGCGAGGAGTACGGTTCCATCCGGTGGCAGCCCGGCCAGAAGTAGCGCCGCGCGAGCACGTTGTGGCGTCGAAGCTCGTCGAGGACGCTGTCACGCCGCCCGTCCGCGACGAGCACGACGACGTACTGATAGTTTCCCTGGACGCCCGGCGGAGCGACGTCGTGCAGGCGGATCCCCGTCATGCCGTCGAAGGCCTTCGCATACGCCCCGTAGTTGCGCTCGTTCGCGATCAGGAAGTCGCCGATCGATCGGAGGTTGGCGAGCCCCATCGCGGCACACACCTCGGGCATCTTCGCGTTCGTTCCGAGGTGGATGACGCTGTCCATCCCGGCGAAGCCGAAGTTGCGCATGAGGCGCAGCTTCGCGGCCAGCGCGTCGTCATCGGTCGCGACGGCGCCGCCCTCGAAGGTGTTGAAGAACTTCGTCGCGTGGAAGCTGAAGATCTCAGCCCGCCCATGACTGCCGATCGGGGCGTGCGGGGTGCGCACGGAGAAGGCGTGCGCGGCATCGAAGATCAGCGCCACACCGTGCTCGTCGGCTATGTCCTGCAGCTCGCGGATCGCTGCCGGACGACCCCAGAGGTGGACGGCGAGGATCGCGCTCGTGTCAGGTGTCACGAGCGCCCGCACGGAATCCGGGTCGAGCGTGTGGGTGAGGGGATCGATGTCGGCGAACACCGGGCGGGCGCCGCTGCGCTCCACCGCATGCACGGTTGCGACGAACGTGAAGGACGGCACGATGATCTCGCCGTGAAGCTCCAGGCCCTGGATGAGCAGCTCGAGGGCCGAGGTTCCGTTCACCGTCGCGACGATGTTGCCGACCCCCAGGCGCTCCGCGATCTCCCTCTCGAGCTGCTGGACGAAAGGCCCGTCGTTGGTGAACCACCGCCGGTCGAACATGTCGGCGACCATGTCGTGGAACGCTTCCGTGTCGCCGACGTTCGGGCGTCCTACATGCAGCGGGGCGGAGAAGCTCGGAACGTCGTCGCGCATGGGTCCTCTACCGTCTGAAGCTCGAAGACTTTGCCCCAGCGTAGGACATAGGGTCGAGCCGTGAGCCAGAACTCACTCCCCCGCCCCGCGCGCGTCGCCGGAGTCGTCTTCGGGGTCGCGCTCGGCGCGATCGTGATCGCGGTGCTGGCGGGGGGCGCCTGGGTCGGCGTGCGAGGAGTGCTCGCGTACACGCACCTTCGCGACGCGCAGGCCACGGTCGCATCGGTGACGCAGAGCCTCGACGATCCCGCGCGGGCGTCGGCCCTCATCGACGATCTCTCGGCGAATACGGCGGCCGCCCGCGCGCTCACCTCCGATCCGGTGTGGCGTCTCGCCGAAGGCCTGCCCTGGCTGGGCCCGCAGCTCGCCGCCGTCTCGACCGTCTCTCGCGCGATCGACGACGTCGCCTCGGAGGCGATGGACCCCCTCGTCGACGTGGCGTCCACCATCTCGGTCGACTCGTTCCGGCCGGTGGACGAGCGGATCGACCTGGCGGGATTCGCGGCGATCCAGGATGCCGCGACGACGGCAGCCGACGGGGTCGCGGGTGCCGCGGCATCCGTCGACGCGATCGACCGCTCGGCACTGTTGGGTCCGCTCCGCGACGCGGTCGGCGAGGTGCGCGATGTCCTCGGCTCGGCCCGCACCTCGACCGATGCGCTGGCCCGCGCCAGCGTGCTGCTGCCGCGCATGCTCGGGCAGCAGGGCCCGCGCGACTACCTCGTGCTCTTCCAGAACAACGCCGAATGGCGCTCGCTCGGCGGCATGACCGGCGCGATGGCGCTCGTGCACACTGACGGAGGTGCGCTGTCGCTCGCCGGCCAGAAGACGGCCTCGGAGTTCGGCGCCTTCGATGAGGCGGTCGTGCCGCTGGATGACGACGTGCTGGCCTTGTACGGCGACCGACCGGGCAGGTGGATGCACAACACGACGCTCGTCCCCGACTTCGCCGTCGGCGGCCCCGTGGCACGCGAGATGTGGCGGCGCAAGACAGGGGTCGAGGTGGACGGGGTGATGACGGTCGATCCCGTCGCCCTCTCGTACCTGCTGGATGCGACGGGCCCCCTCACCCTCCCCAGCGGTGACGTGCTCACGAGTGAGAATGCGGTCAGCACGCTCCTCAACGAGGTCTATCTCCGGTACGACGACCCCGTCGAACAGGACGCGTTCTTCGCCGCGGCGGCGGCATCCGTCTTCGACGCCCTGAAGAGCGGCCGAGCCGACCCGGCGAAGCTCGTCGAGGCACTCGCCCGCGCCGGCGACGAGCGCCGGCTGCTCCTGTGGAGCGCCCACGACGACGATCGATCGGTGCTCGAGGGCACGACGCTCGCGGGCCGGCTCCCCGACAGCGACGCCGAGACGGCGCGCTTCGGGGTGTTCCTCAACGACGGCACGGGCTCGAAGATGGACTACTACCTCACCGCCGACACCGCGCTGGCCTGGGACGAGTGCACGGTGGATGCCGCGGGCCGCGCCTCGGGCACCGCGACCCTGACGCTCACCCTCGCCAGCGACGCCCCCGCCGACGCCGCGTCGCTCCCGCTCTGGGTGAACGGGGGCGGGTGGTACGGCGTGCCGCCCGGGACGGCCCGCACCGTCGGCTACCTGTACCTCCCCGAGGGGTTCGACCTGGCGGCCGCCCAGATCACCGGCGACGTCGGCTTCGGCGGGGGAACCCACGAAGGGCGGCGGGTGCTGAGCTTCACCGTCGACCTCGCACCCGGCCAGTCGGCCACCGCGACCGTCTCGGCGCGCACGACGTCGCCGAGCGCTCCGACGCTGGAGGTTCAGCGGACGCCGACGATCGCGGGGGCAGAAGCCGTTGCCGCCGTGTGCGGGCGACCCTAGAGTGGTCGCGTGAAGCGCGGGCTTCGGGTGACCTCGTTTCTCATCGCGGCCATGGCCGTGGGAGGGATCCTCGTCCCCGCGAGCGCCGAGGCGTCGACGATCTATCCACCGGCAGGGTCGTGCACCGCCAGCCCCGCAACGGTCGCCCCGGGCGGCACCGTCGAGTTCGGCTGCCTCGCCGACACGTTCTCGCCCGACGAGGACATCACGGTCACCGTCCGTGGTGAGAACGGGGCGGCGGCGCGCATCGGAATGATCCGTCTCGCCATCACGACCGCGAGCGGGCACGCGCGGTCGGCCCCGGACGGGTCCGTCGACGTCGTCAGTCTGGCCCTGCCGTCGGACGCGAGCGGCACGTACAATATCGCCGCCGTCTCGGCGACTTCCGCCGGCGGGTCGGCGGCGATCACCATCACGGCCGCGGACGGCAGCCTCTCGACGACGGGCCTGGCATCCGGTTCTCTGCTCGGAATCTGGGTCGGCGGGGCAGCGCTCGTGCTGGCGGGCGTCGCCCTCGCGATCGGCGCGGTCGCGCGCCTGCGGCGCACGCCCCGCTAGTCGCTCGGTCCCGCCGTCATCCGGCGAAGGGCGAACGGCCCCCGGCCGGCTTGGGGATGCGCCTGGGGATGCGCCCGACCGGGGACCTGTCCACACGCGGCGCAACAGACAAGAGAAGGTGCGGCGCGAGTCTTGTCACAGCTGACCCACTGTGAAACTTGCTTCAGGATATCGGAAGGTCGGCCGTATCCGACCCGATATCAGCCGACGGATGCCGGACCGGGACGGGCGAAATACGGTTCGAGCCGCTGGGCGAGCGGCGTGGCGAGCTCCGTGCCGAAGGTGGCTCCGATGTGGTTGTCGTCACGGTAGACCAGCGTCGCCCCGATGACGGTGCCGCACTCGTCGGTGCAGAGGTAGTCGTTCATGTCGACATACCCCGCGCCGTGCTCGGCCGCCGTCTCCTTCTCGACCGTCGCGAACGACTCGTCGACCGCCGATGACGTCGGCTCGGCGCACGTCGCCGCCGCATCGAGATTCGCCGAGAGGCAGGATGCCGGACCGAACGAGAAGCGGGGCGTGTCGGCCATCACGACGACCGGCGCGGATCCGCCGAAGCGGTCGATGAGTGCTCCGAGCCCCTCGCGCCATTCTTCGGCCGTCGATCCCTCGTGCGAGTTGCCGACGACCACGACGTCGGGCGGCGAGGTCTCCAGCCGCGTCAGCACCTGCTCCCGCCACTGCATGCATTCGGTGTACGCGACGCCGTCGCGCACCTTGTCGATGAGGACGGAGGGGCAGGCGCTCTTCGTGTAGGTCTCGAGGCGGATGTCGCCCCGCTGCGCGAGCGCCGACAGCGCCGGGAACCACTGCGCGGCATGCGAGTCGCCGAACAGCGCCACGAGCGGCGCGTCGGCGGCGTCGCCCCACGAGCAGCCGGAGGCCGGCTCGGTTTCGTCGAAGTCGAGATGGCATCCGTCGTCGTAGATGGCGGGGTTGTCGCCGCTCGCAGCGTCGAGCGCCGGCTCGATGTTGGCAGGGACGAACGCCGTGAACGCCGGCGGCACGCCGAGGGCGGGCGCTGCCGCGACCGACTCGTCGGTCGCGAGCGGCACGGCGCGGAGGGCGACGAGACCGGCGGCGGAGGCTGCGACGATGACCACCGAGGCGAGCCCGGCGCTCAGCAGCGACCGGCGGGGACGGCCGCCCACGAGGAGGGGAACCCGCTGCCCGGGCACCTCGACCTTTCCAGCACATTGGGATCCTAAGCTTAGAATTCCACGTGGACAAGTTGTC
>JADMIO010845955.1_pt1 | contig 47600 bp, 41 predicted proteins | sample 8958161 | NCBI WGS metagenome assembly JADMIO01 (sample SAMN16585339, study PRJNA669376) | soil metagenome | isolation source: Crop rotation soil | place: USA: Cullars Rotation, Alabama | collected 2011
CTTTCCCCGTCTGCCGCCTTTCGTCCACCAGGCGCCGCGGGTCGCCGATGCGCCCGCGGGCCCGCTCCAGCAGCAGGTGCGCCGCCCGCAGGTGGGCGGTGGTGCCGCGCGCGGCCCGCTGCATGTGCAGCATGATCTCGGCCCGCAGGTCCGCCAGCACGGGGACGGCCCGCTCGGCGGCCGCCGACGGTGTCGGAGCGCGAACGTCGGCCACGAAGTCGGCGATGGTGAAGTCGGTCTCGTGGCCGACACCAGAGATGACCGGCACGCGGCAGGCGGCGATGGCCCGCGCCACCTCTTCCTGGTTGAACGACCACAGGTCTTCGATCGAGCCGCCGCCCCGGGCCACGATGATGACGTCGACATCGGGAACGCGGGCCAGCCGCTCGAGGGCCGCCACGATGCCCAGCGCCGCCCCCGGTCCCTGCACGGGCGTGGGCGCCAGCAGGATCGACACCGGAAAGCGCCGGTGCGCCACCCGGACGATGTCGCGAATGACGGCCCCCTGCGGCGACGTCACCACGCCGATCCGCCGCGGCAGGAACGGCAGGGGCCGCTTGCGCGCAGCTGCGAACAGCCCCGCCGCCTCCAGCTTCTTCTTCAGCTGCTCGAAGGCGATGGCCAGCGCCCCCGCGCCCTGCGGCTCGATCTCCAGGACGGACATCTGGAAGCGGCCCCGGCCTTCGTAGATGGTCAACCGGCCGCGCAGGCGCACCGCCATCCCGTCCTCGACCTGGAACTTCAGGCGCGAGGCCTCCCGGGAATACATGACGCAATCGAGGGCGCCGAGGTCGTCCTTGAGGGTGAAGTACAGGTGCCCGGGGCCGGAGCGCTTGAACCCCGACACCTCGCCGTCGACGCGCACCTCGGCGAACCGGCTCTCCAGGGTGAGGCGCGCGGCGCGCACCAGCTCGCCGACCTTGAAGATGCGCGGCGCCCGTGGCGCATCGAGGGGGGCAGGAGGTGGCACGGGCACGACATCGCTATCGTCCCCTTCCAGCGGGCGTTGCCGCGCCGCGGGTCCGAGCGACAGCGGCTCGGTGGGCAGCGGCAACGGCAACGGCAGCAGCACCGGAGGAGCCACCGGCGCGGGCGGCGCCACAGGCCGCACCTCGAACACCAGCCCCAGGCCCAGCTGGCGGGGCGCCGTCCCTTCGGACGGCGCCGGCGCTCCCGATTTGTTCGCTGCCACTGCCATCAGTCTATAACGACCGTCCCTCCCTCGACGCGTGTGATGGGGTCTTTCTATTGGGAACCCTGAGAGGGTTCCCAAACCCTCCCGCGATGAGGTCGGGCCGGCGAAGCCGTCCCTCCCTCGACGCGATCAGATGCCTTCGGGCGACGGTTCCCAAACCCCTGCGATGGGCTCGGCCGGGCGACGCCCGTCCTCCCCCGACGCGTCACCGCGCGTTCCGGGCGGCCGCGCGCTCATAGTCGGCGGCGTTCTTCCGCACCACGTCGACGTCGCCCAGCGCCCTCTTCTGCCGCTCCTCGGCGTCGTCGGCCAGACCGGAATAGCCCCACGACCCATCGGGACCACGGCGAAACGGCAGGCTGAGGTGTGACGCCAGCACGGCCAAGGCGTTCTGCCCATCCGCCTCCATGTTGACGCGCACGAAGGCGGGGAAGGGCTTCGGGAACTTCTCCAGCGCGGCCCGCCCCACCTCCTCCGCGAACAGCGCCCGGGCGCTGCCCAGCGTGGCGCCCCGCTCGAACCGGCGCAACTCGCGCTCGCGCTCGTGACCTTCCGGGTAGTTCGACAGGATGATGTCGTAGGCCTCGCGGTGGGACTTCTGCACGGTCATCCAGGCCCACCGGCTGCGCTGATCGAGAGCGTCGAAGAATTCCTCCACGTCGGCGGCGGCGACGGCCCGCTCCAGGCGATGGAACGCCTCCTCGGGCGTGCGCGACTTGTGGCATCCGCCCAGCGCCAGCACGGCGACGACCAGCGCGAATGCCTTCCCTCGGGTCACGTCGGCCCTCATAGCGAAATCGTCCCCCCCCGGCAAGGCAAACCAATGTGCTAGTCTGGCGCGACCTCGACGGCCATGGACGAATCCGCCAAGACAGGGACGGGCGCGGCGCCCGCACCCGCGGCGCCGCCGAACGAGGTCGACGAGTTCGCGGCCATCCGCCGGCGCAACAGCCGCCATCCGCTGCTGGCCGCCGGAGCGGGCCTGCTGGCCCTGTTTCTGGTGGTGAAGACCCGCGCCGATCTGGCCTACTTCCTCTCGTCACGCACCCCGGCGGATCTGGGCGACGCCCGCACCCTGGCCTCGACGGAGCGCGGCCGGGCCGTGATGGCCGAGGGGACCAATCGCCTGGTGCGCGTCCAGGGGACGCCCGACCGCGAGAGCGCGCTGCAGGTCGACACCAAGGGCTCGTGGACGTTCACCCAGTTCTTCAAGATCCTGGGCACCGACGGGCGGCTGTTCGTGCACCGGCGCGAGAACCCCGTTCCCGCCGCCCGGGCCGAGGCCGACGTGTTCGTGGGGCGGCTGGTGCGTTTCGCCGACCTGTCGTTCGAGGACGCCATCCGCGCCTATTTCGCCGGACACGTCAGCGCCACGCATTTCTTCCCCACCGACGCCATCGTGAAGCTGGCCGCCGCGCATTCCGCCCAGCCCGCGGAGCTGCGCGACCTGGCCGGCGACACCGTGACGTTGAGCCCGAACGACATCCTGGCCATCGATCTGCGCCGCGTGGGCCAGATCGAGGTGGCCCTGCCCATGGCGCGGTTCGCGACGGCGGACGCCGCCCGCCAGGCCCTGCTGGGCAAAGGCGTCACGCCGGCCAGCATTGTCGGCGCGGGCAAGCCGGCCCCGGAGCGCCACACCTTCGTGGTGGCCGTCCCCGCCAGCGACCGCGACCGCATCATGGATGCCGTGGCCGATATCGATCAGAAGGTCACCATCAAGGACGTCCGGGAGACGGTGAAGGTGCGGCTCGGCGATCTGCAGGTCGACGGAGCCGGCGCCGCCGCTCGCCTGCTGGTGCGCGACGGCGCTGCCGCGACGGCGGGCGCCGCGGGTCGGGTGCTGGAGAACGTGGCCACCATCCGCACGCTGGCGATGGTGCAGATCCCCGACGACGCCTACCTGATCGTCGAAGGAGACACGCCGCGGGAGCACACGGTAGACGTGGCCATCGCGCTGGTGTTGCTGGTGTTCGCCAGCGTGAACCTGGTCGGTTTGGCAAAAGGACTGCGACGATGAGCCTGCGCATCTTCGACACGCGCGCCAAGAAGAAGCTCGATTTCGTTCCGCTGCAACCGGGCAAGGTGGGCCTGTACGCCTGCGGCGTCACCGTCTACGACGTCTGTCACGTCGGGCACGCGCGCATGCTGGTCGCCTTCGACGTGATCGTGCGGCACCTGCGCGCCTCGGGGTGGGCGGTGCGCTTCGTCCGCAACGTCACCGATGTCGACGACAAGATCATCCGCCGCGCCGCCACCGAAGGGTTGTCCGCGGAAGCGATCGCCCGCAAGTACGAGGACGCCATGGCGGCCGACATGGCGGCGCTGGGGGTGACGCCCCCCGATGACGAACCGCGCGCCACCGCCCACATCGACGACATCATCAAGATGATCCAGCGGCTCATCGAGCGCGGACTGGCCTACGCCGCCGGCGGGGACGTGTTCTTCTCGGTGGCGGGATTCCCCAGCTACGGCGCCCTGTCCGGCCAGAGCCCCGAGGATCTGAAGGCCGGGGCGCGCATCGAGGTCGACGAGGACAAGCGGGCCGCCGCCGATTTTGCCCTGTGGAAGGGCGCCAAGCCGGGCGAGCCGCAGTGGCCGAGCCCGTGGGGCCCGGGGCGACCCGGCTGGCACATCGAATGTTCGGCGATGGCCTCGCGCTTTCTCGGCGAGACCTTCGACATCCATGGCGGCGGCAGCGACCTCATCTTTCCGCACCACGAGAACGAGCGCGCCCAGTCGGAAGGGGCGTTCGGTCTCGGCACCTTCGCCAAGCACTGGCTGCACTCGGGCATGGTGAACTTCGGCGGCGAGAAGATGTCCAAGTCGCTGGGCAACGTCGTGAACATCCGCCGCGTATCCGAGACCCATGATCTAGAGGCCCTGCGCCTGCTGCTGGTGAGCGTCCACTACCGCAGCCCCGTGTCCTTCGAGCTGGCGCGCGACGCGGCCGGTACCGTCACCTATCCGGATCTCGATGCCGCCGAAGAGCGCCTGGACTACTTCTATCGGACGCTGGAGCGCATCGATGCCACGCCGGGGCTGCCCGCCCAGGCGACACCGGGCGAGGTGGTGGCGCCCGCCGATCGCACCGCCACCGCCTTTCGCGAGTCGATGGACGACGACTTCAACACCGCGGCCGCCGTCGGACACCTGTACGAGTCGTTCGTGCTGGCGAACAAGCTGCTCGACGAGCCCAAGGCCGCGGCCAAGGACGTGCGCCTGCGAACGTTGGCCCGCCTGCGCGCCGACCTCCGTTCCTGCGGCGAAACCCTGGGGATTTTTCGCCGCCCGCCGGCGGAGTTCCTGCTGGGCCGCCGCCAGCGCCTCTGCGCGCTCCGCGGCATCGATCCCGCCGCCGTCGAGGCGGATATCGCGGCGCGCACCGCGGCCCGTGCGGCCAAGGACTTCGCGCGCGCCGATGACATCCGCAAGGCGCTGAAAGAGCGCAGCATCGAACTCCAGGACACGCCGGCGGGAACGACCTGGCGCGTGGTCTAAGGCGAGTCTAGGCGCTGCCCGAGCCGGCGACCGGAGCGGGCGGAGCGGCACCACCCGGAGCGGCGGAGCTTGGTGCTGCGTTGCGGCCGTCGTTCACGCGCTCGCGCAGCTCCTTGCCAACCTTGAAGAAGGCGAGACGCTTGGGGCGAACGTGCACGGCCTCGCCGGTGCGCGGATTGCGTCCCTCGTACTCCTTGTACTCACGGATCGAGAAACTTCCGAACCCACGAATTTCAATGCCATCGCCGCGACGCAACGCCTCGACCATGCTCTCGAAAACCTGCCCGACCAGCAGCTCGGCGCGCCCCCGGGGCAGCTTCAATTTCTCAGCGACTGCATCGATGAGATCGGCCTTGGTCATGGGCAACGGTTAGCACTGTAACCAAAGCTGGACGCAAGATCAAAGGTTACAGGTGCTTAGCGGACTCGCCACCGGCGTCAGGGGCCGTCCGGGGGACGGACGGGCAACGTGGTGCCGGCCTGGTGGCGGTAGCGATAGCCGGCGAAGAACGCATACTCGTCGCACGTGTGCCGGGCATAAAAGTCAATGATATCGCGCCATTCGACGTCCCCGCGGGCCGCCCCCTCGCGCACGTCGCGCCAGGAGAACGTCTGCGGACAGGCGGCGCCCTTGGGGATGGTGTGGCCGGCGGAGGTGCGCGTGTCGTAAAGGACCAGGCCCGGCTCCAGACGCGCGACGTAGTAGTAGGAAAGGGCCGGAATCTCCATCACTTCGGCGACCACGACGTCCAGGCGGGGCGCGCTCTGGAACAGGCACTCGGTGCGCGTGATCTTCTCGTGTGGCCGCAACGCCACCGCGTTGTGGGCGATCACGCCCTTGGCCTCGCAGCGCGCGGGCGCCGCGAATTTGGTCGTCACCCGGTAGGCCAGGTGATGCGCGGTGCGGTTCTCGATCTCCAGCACCAGATGATCGGCCCGGAACGAATGCTTTCCGTCGATGGCGCCCTCCTCGCGGCGCAGCGACAACGTCACCTTCAGGTGGCGGGTGGCGAAACTGGTCCCCACGCGCGGGCGCGGCAATCCGGGGCTTTCGTCAAAGTAGGGAAACACCGCCGCGATCTCGGCGGGGGACGGGGTGGGGACGCCGAAGGTTTTCGCGTCCTGTTCCAGTAGGCCCCGGTACAGCGTCGGGGAGTACTTGAGCTCGCTTCCCGACAGACTGGGAGCGGCGGGCAGCTGAGGCCGCGGGGGCGCGGGGGGCGGACCGCCCGCGAACAGGACGGCCATGCCGACGCCCACGCCCACCACCCCAATCAGGGCGACGGCGACGGCGAGCGTCTTCCCCTCGAGCGCCATCGTCTCTACGTCACCCGAGCACCGTGGCGCCCCCGAGGTAGGGCCGCAGCACCGCCGGGACGTCGATGCGACCGTCGGAGCGCTGGTACGTCTCGATGACACCGATCAGCGTGCGCGGCAGCGCCAGGCCCGAACCGTTCAGCGTGTGCACGAAGCGGTTCTTGCCCTTCTCGGCGCCGTCGCGGAAACGGATCTTGGTCCGGCGCGCCTGGAAGTCGCCGAAGTTCGAGCAGCTGCTGACCTCCAGCCATTCGTTCTGCCCGGGCGCCCACAGCTCCAGATCGAACTTGGCCATGGCCGAGAACGACAGGTCGCCGGTGCACATCTGGATGACGCGATAAGGGATCTCCAAGCCCTTCAGGATGTCCTCGGCGTCACTCAACAGTTTCGCCAGCTCGTTCATCGACTCGTCGGGATGGACGAACTTCACCAGTTCGACCTTGTCGAACTGATGCCCGCGCTTGATGCCGCGCGTGTCGCGCCCGGCCGCCATCTGTTCGCGGCGGAAGCAGGCGGTGAAGGCGACGTGACGAACGGGCAGGCGCGCGCCCTCGAGGATCTCGTCGCGGTACAGGTTGGTCACCGGCACCTCGGCGGTGGGGATGAACCAGAAGTCCTCCTCGGCGTCGCGGTACAGGTTCTCGCCGAACTTGGGCAGGTTGCCGGTCCCCACCAGGCATTCACGCTTCACCATGTAGGGCGGGTAGATCTCGGTGTAGCCGTGCTTCTCGGTGTGCGTGTCCAGCATGTACGTGATGAGCGCGCGCTGCAGCCGCGCCCCCCAGCTCTTCAACACGTAGAAACGCGAACCCGAGATCTTCACGCCGCGCTCGAAGTCGATGATGCCCAGACGCGTGCCGATGTCCCAGTGCGGTTCGGGCGTGAAGTCGAACGCGCGCTTCGTGCCCTCCTCGCGCAGCACCACGTTCTGCGTGTCGTCCTTGCCCACCGGCACCGAGGGGTGCGGCAGGTTGGGCAGCTCCAGCAGCTTCTCCTCCAGCGCCGCCTCGGCGTTCGCCAGCGCCCCCGCCAGGGCGTCGATCTTCGCCTTCAGCGACGCGCCGGCGGCCTTGGCCTTCTCGCGCTCCTCCCCGGCGGCGGCGCGGCCAATTTCCTTGGAGAGGCGGTTCTGCTCCGCCTGCAGCGTCTGCGACTCGTTCTTCAGATCGCGCAGGCGCGCATCCAGCGCCTGCACGCCGTCCAGATCCACGGCCGCGCCCAGTCGTTCGAAACCAGCGCGCACCTCGTCGGGCTTTTCTCGGAGCAACCGTATGTCGATCACGCGCCCAGTGTAAGGCACCGGGTGCGTGTCGAGAAGGGCCGCGACGCGGCCGCGGCAGCCCCCAGTTCGGGGGGACCGCGAGGGGCCTACGGGTGCGCGCTGCTCGGTGGATCACACCGCCGCCAGCGCGGCGCCGTTGCTCCCGTTCGTCGCCACGACGACCGGTGCGTTCAACGACTGGTTCTCGGCCTTGCGCGCCTCGACCAGGTTCAGCCGCACCTCCTCGGCCATGTCCGGGTGCTCGGCCACCCAGCCACAGGCCTTGTCACGTCCCTGACCGATGCGCTCGCCTTTCCACGAATAGAAGGCGCCCGACTTCTCGATGAGGCCCGCCTCCGAACCGAGATCGACCACCTCGCCCGGCCAGTTCACCCCCGCCCCGTACATGATCTCGAACTCCGCCTCGCGGAACGGCGGCGCCACCTTGTTCTTCACCACCTTGACGCGCGCCTTGCTGCCGACGACGACGTCACCGTTCTTGACCACGCCCGTCTTGCGGATGTCCAGCCGCACCGATGCGTAGAACTTCAGCGCGTTCCCCCCGGTGGTCGTCTCCGGGTTGCCGTAGACCACGCCGATCTTCTGGCGCAGCTGATTGATGAAGACGACGGTGGTGTTGTTGCGCGACGTGGCCGCCGTCAGTTTCCGCAGCGCCTGACTCATCAGCCGCGCCTGCAACCCCATGTGCGCGTCGCCCATCTCCCCCTCGATCTCCGCCCGCGGCACCAGCGCCGCCACCGAGTCGACGACGATCAGATCGATGGCCGCCGTCCCCACCAGCTTGTCCGCGATCTCCAGCGCCTGCTCCCCGCAGTCCGGCTGCGAGACCAGCAGATCCTCGATGCGCACGCCCAGCTTACGGGCATACGTGACGTCCAGGGCATGCTCGGCGTCGATGAAGGCGCACACCCCACCCGCCTTCTGCGCCTGCGCGATGGCCTGCAAGGTCAGCGTCGTCTTGCCCGATGACTCCGGCCCGTAGATCTCCACCACCCGTCCCCGCGGCAGCCCTCCCACGCCCAGCGCCAGGTCCAGCCCGACGGAGCCCGTGGGGATGACGCCAATCTCCGCCACGTCCCCGCCCCCCAGCGGCATGATGGCGCCCTTCCCGAACTGCTTCTCGATGGCGGCAATCGCCGCGCCCACGGCCTTCAGCTTCTCTTTCAATGTCGACATGGTCTCTCTCCCGGTTTGAGGGTCCGGAAGAGGCATCGGACCGGATCTGCAGCGGTTGCGTCCTTGCTGTCGATTGATGCAGTCCTTCCTAGGCCTCCTGTGACGGCACCCCGGCCCCCACCTTGTGGTGGTGACCACGACGGTTACTGGCAGGTCGGTGGGACCGCCATCCTGCTCGGTCTGCGTCTGGGGTTCGACGTGAACGTCACACACTGAAATCGGGCACGACGTCAGGCGAGCTGGGCGCGCAGCTGCTTGGCGGCGCTGACCATGTTGCGCAGGGCGGGGAGGACTTCGTCCCAGGTGCGGGTCTTGAGGCCGCAGTCGGGGTTCACCCACAGGCGGGCAGCGGGGATCCTCTGGGCGGCCTCTTTCATCATCTCGACGATGTGCCGCTCGCTGGGAACGTTCGGCGAATGAATGTCGTAGACACCGGGACCGATCTGGTTGGGGTAGGCGAAGCGATCGAACACGTCGAGCAACTGCATGTTCGAACGCGACGTCTCGATGGTGATCACGTCGGCGTCCATGGCCGCGATGGCCTCGATGATGTCGTTGAACTCGGAGTAGCACATGTGCGTGTGGATCTGGGTGCCGTCGGCGACGCCGTTGGCGGCGATGCGGAACGCGTCGATGGCCCAGGTCAGGACCTGCTGCCACTCCGCGCGGCGAAGTGGCAGGCCCTCGCGCAGTGCCGCCTCGTCGATCTGAATGATGCGCACGCCGGCACGCTCGAGATCCAGCACCTCCTCCCGGATGGCCAGCGCCAGCTGGTAGCACGAGACCGAGCGGGGTTGATCGTCCCGCACGAAGGACCAGTTCAGCATGGTCACGGGGCCCGTCAGCATGCCCTTCACCGGGCGTTCGGTCAGCGACTGGGCGTGGCGGATCCATTCGACCGTCATGGCGCGCGGGCGGCTGATGTCGCCAAAGATGATGGGCGGCTTCACGCACCGCGACCCGTACGACTGCACCCAGCCGCATTCGCTGAACGCGAAGCCGTGCAACTGCTCGCCAAAATACTCGACCATGTCGTTGCGCTCGGCCTCGCCGTGGACCAGCACATCCAGGTCCAGCTTCTCCTGTTCGCGAATGGCGCGCTCGATCTCTCGGTGCATCCGCGCGGTGTAGGCGGCCGCGTCCAGTGTGCCCGCGCGGAAGTCGCGTCGCGCCTGCCGGATCTCCCCCGTCTGGGGGAACGAACCGATGGTGGTGGTGGGAAACAGCGGCAGCTTCAGGATCTGCGCCTGTACGGCGGCACGCTGGGCGTACGGCGACCGCCGCTGCCGCAGGTCCCCCGACAGCGAGATCCGCGCCCGCACCTGCGGGTCGTGCACGCGCGTCGAGGCACGGCGGCTGGCCAGGGCCTGCGCATTCTCCGCCAGCGCATCCGCCACGGCGGACCGCCCCTGATTCAACGCCGCGCCCAGCAGTTGCACCTCCTCCAGCTTCTGCTGCGCAAAGGCCAGCCAGGAACGCAGCTCGGGGTCCAGGGTGGTCTCACCCGTCAGGTCCACGGGCACGTGCAGCAGCGAGCACGACGGCGCGACCCACAAGCGATCACCAAGCCTGGCGTGAAGCGGTTCGAGCGTGTCCAGCACGCGCGCGAGGTCGGTCTTCCAGATGTTCCGGCCGCTGACCACACCGAGGGAAAGCACGCGTCCCGCGGGCAGCGCGCCGGCGACCGCCTCGACTTCGGAAGCGGCGCTGACGGCATCGAGGTGAATGCCGTCGACCGGCAGCTGGGCCGCCCATTCGAGGTTCTCGGCCAGCCGGCCGAAGTAGGTGGTCAGCAGCAGCTTGCACCCCGTGCCTGCGAGGCTGTCGTAGGCCGTGCGATACGCCTGCCGCCAGGGACCGTCCAGCTCCGTCACCAGCACCGGCTCGTCCATCTGCACCCACTCGACGCCTGCACTGGCCAGCGCCGCCAGCAGCTCGCGGTAGACGGGCAGCAGGCGGACCAGCAACGAAAGGCGGTCCACGCCGAAATGGGTCGGCGCCTTGCCCAGCCACAGATAGGTGACCGGGCCCAGCACCACGGGCTTCGGGGCGATGCCCGCCGGGCGCGCCTCCGCCAGCTGGGCCAGCAGGCGCGCGGCGTCGAGCCTGAACGTCGTGTCCGCCGTCAGTTCGGGCACGATGTAGTGGTAGTTGGTGTCGAACCACTTGGTCATTTCGCCGGCCGCCACCCCGTCCCCCAGATCGCCAGCGGCGCGCCCCCGCGCGACCCGAAAGTAGGCATCGAGAAGACTCCCCTCTCCCAGGCCGGCGCGAGCGGGGACGTTGCCCAGCAGGAAGCTGGTATCGAGCACGTGGTCGTAGAAGGAGAAGTCACCGACCGGCACCAGGTCCAATCCCGCTTGCCGTTGCCAGGCCTGACGGCGCAGGTCGGCGCCGGTGGCCTCGAGTTGTGCGGGCGTAACGGCGCCCTTCCAGTGGGCCTCCTGGGCGCGCTTGAGCTCGCGCTGGGCGCCGATGCGGGGAAAACCGAGATTGTGGGTCAGAGCCATTGTTTGAGCTTTCTTTTCCGATTGAACGCGCACAATCTACCGGCACGTAGGCATGAACAATAATGGTATGTTCTCATCCACCCATGAGTGGTGGTCATAGATGAGCGCGCTGGAACGCATCCACCTGACGCTGTTGCGCGAGGTGCAGCGGGCCGGCTCGCTGACCGCCGCCGCCCGCGGCCTGGGCCTGACGCAGTCGGCGCTGAGTCACAGCGTGCGGAAGCTGGAACAGCAGGTGGGAACGGCGATCTGGGAGCGTGACGGACGCGGGCTGCGATTGACCCCGGCCGGCGACTACCTGATGTCCGTTGCCCAGCGCCTGCTGCCACAACTGGAGCATGCCGAACACGTGCTGGGGCAAATCGCCCGGGGCGAGCGGGGAACGCTGCGCATCGGGATGGAGTGTCACCCCTGCTACCAATGGCTGCTCACCGTCGTGGCCCCGTACCTGCGCGCCTTTCCCGACGTCGATCTGGACGTGAAGCAGAAATTCCAATTCGGTGGCATGGGCGCGCTGTTCGGCTACGAGATCGACATGCTGGTGACGCCGGACCCGCTGCGTCGCAAAGGCCTGCATTTCCAGCCCGTGTTCGACTACGAACAGGTGCTGGTGGTGGGCAAGGCCCATCCGCTGGCGGACCGCGCCTACGTGGTTCCCGCCGATCTGGAGAAGGAAACCTTGATCACCTACCCGGTGGAGATCGAGCGGCTGGACGTGTTCAGCCAGTTCCTGCTGCCGGGCGGGTCGATGCCCAGGCGTCACAAGACCATCGAGACGACGGAAATCATGTTGCAGATGGTGGCCAGCGGGCGCGGCGTGGCCGCCCTGCCCCGCTGGCTGGTCGCCGAATACCAGGCCAAGGTGCGCGTCGTACCCGTGCGCCTGGGCCGGCATGGTATCGCCAAGCAGATCTTTCTGGGCCTACGCACCGCCGACGTCGACATCCCCTACATCGCGGCGTTCACCAAGCTGGCCAGCACGAAGAGCAAGACCAAGGGCAGGCTGCCGTCATGACGAACCGGACCACCGAACAGGAGACGACATGAATCGATCAATCACTCAACCTCTCGCGGCGGTGGATCCGCACATTCACGCCATCATCACCAAGGAGTCGGTGCGCCAGGAGGAGGGCATCGAGCTCATCGCCTCGGAGAACTACACCAGCCGCGCCGTCATGGAGGCCGCTGGTTCCGTGCTCACGAACAAGTACTCCGAAGGCTACGTGGGCAAGCGCTACTACGGCGGCAACGAGGTCGTCGACGAGATGGAGGCGCTGGCCGTCGCGCGCGCCAAGGCGCTGTTCGGCGCCGAACACGTCAACGTCCAGCCGCTGTCGGGGTCGCCGGCCAACCTGGCGGTGTACATGGCGGCAGTGAAGCCGGGCGACAAGGTCCTGGGCCTGAAGCTGGATCACGGCGGGCATCTGTCCCACGGGCATCCGGTGAACTTCTCGGGCCTCACCTATTCCTTCGTGCAGTACGAGGTCGACGAGCGGACCCAGCGCATCGACATGGACCGGGTGCGGGACATCGCGCTGCGCGAGCGCCCCAGGATGATCATCGCCGGTTTCTCGGCGTACTCGCGCAACATCGATTGGCAGGCGTTCCGCTCCATCGCCGACGAGGTCGGGGCCGTTACCTTCGCCGATATCGCGCACATCGCCGGCCTGGTGGCGGGCGGCGCCCTCGCCAGCCCGGTGCCGCTGTTCGACTTCGTGACCACGACGACGCACAAGACCCTGCGGGGCCCGCGGGGCGCCATCATCATGTGCAAGGAGCGCTTTCAGAAGGACGTCGACCGGACCGTGTTCCCCGGCATCCAGGGCGGCCCCCACGACCACATCAACGCCGCCAAGGCGGTCTGCTTTCACGAGGCGCTGCAGCCACAGTTTCGCGACTACGCGCGGCAGACCATCGACAACGCCCGCGCCATGGCGGCGGAGCTGATGCAGCGCGGGCACAAGATCCTCACCGACGGCACCGACAATCACCTGATGGTGGTCGACCTGCGGCCCAAGGAGCTGACCGGCAAGCTGGCGGAGATGGCCCTCGACAAGGCCGGCATCTCCTGCAGCCGCAGCACCATCCCGTTCGATACCCGCAAGGCGCTCGACCCCTCGGGGATCCGCCTGGGCACACCGGCGCTCACCACGCGCGGCATGGGCACGGCAGAGGCGGTGCAGGTGGCGGGGTTGATCGACGAGGTGTTGACCCACTCGACGGACGAGAAGGTGATCGCGGGTGTGCGGGAGCAAGTCCGGCAGCTGTGCCGCCGCTTCCCGCTGTACGCGGCGGCGTCATGAGGTGAGCCCGCCTCAGGCACCACGCACAGGAACGGGAAGCCCCAATCAGGGGGACTGCGACGCCGTGGTCGGCGCGGGAGCCGGCACACAGTCGGGCACACCGTTGCCGCCGTCACGCGCGCAGACTTGCTCGAAGGTGGCGCAATCCACGGCCGCGCGCGCGCCGTCGTAGCACCACGACAGGACCGTGCCCTCGCACACGCCCTTCGCGGTGAGGGTGCCGCAAGACGTCCGTGAGGCCGCCGCCGGACAATCGACGCAGTCGCGCGACTCTGCCAGCTCGGGGCGGCCGCGAAACAGCTCTTCCAGGGTGCCACCGGCAGGAACCTGGGCCGCCACCTCGCGGCCGACGAAGCGCACGTGCCACGGCTCGGGGCGGTATCCGGTCACCCGCTGCTTTCCCGGGGGATAGCTGAGCACGAACCCATGTGCCGCCACGTGTGCCACCAGCCAGTCGATGGCGCGCGTCGTGGGCAGGCGCAGATCGATGGTGGTGCCCAGCTGGTGCTCGCTGTGTCCGGGCCGGGCGGCGCGGCCCTTCTCCTTCATGCCGCGAAACACCCGCACCTGCTCCTCGTAAGGTCGAAAGGCCGAGGAGATCTTGATGGGGTGTCCAGCGGCGCGCGCCGCGGACAGGAGGTCCCGCAGCGCGCCTACAGCGGTCTGGTGAACCTGAAACGGTCCGCGGGCATCCGCGCCCCCGCGCTCGTTCACGCGCACCAGCGCCGGGCCGGGATGGAACGCGCACGAGGAGAGACAGCGGGCAGGGTTCACCCAGGCCAGGCGGCTGGACGCCGGGCCCGACGCTTCGTCGGCGGGGGGACCGGGCGGTCCCGGAACGACCAGCGGCGGGGGCGCCCCCACCGTCCCATCATCGGCCGGCGGTCCCGCCGTCTCCGCGGGGGTGACTGCCGCGGGCCCATGCTTCTGCGGGGATGGCGGCCGTGTCGGGCTCGACGACGGGGGAGCGGCGACAGGCGGCGGGCTGGCGGCACAGGCGGACAGCGACGCCACCAGCAGGGCAATCGCCGTGGCCGCCGTCGTGTCGGTCGCCAGGGACCGCCCGGAAAGCGCTCGGTTCGGTGGCACGCCCGGCATCATGCCCGAACCGCGGGCCGCCGTCCGATTACCGACTATCATCGGCAGGCCCGCTTCCATGGACCTCTCCGCCGTTCCCCCCGCCCCCCCCGCCGCCGCCTGGTGGCTCCCCGGGGCCCACCTGCAGACGGTGTGGGCGCGTCTGACCCGGTCGCGGCGTCTGGTGACGTTCCAGCGCGAGGTCCTGACGGCGGCCGACGGCGACGACATCGTCCTCGACCACGCGGCTGGACCGCCAGACGCGCCACGCGTCCTTCTGCTGCACGGACTGGAAGGCAGCGCCTTCTCGCTGCACACCCAGGGACTGGCGGTCCAGGTGGCGCGGGCGGGCTGGCGGGCCACGGTGCTGAACTTCCGTTCCTGCGCGCGCGACGCCGGCGACATCGACCGGCGCCTGCCGAACAAGCGGCCCCGCCTCTACCACTCGGGGGACACAGGCGATCTGGACCTGGTCGTGCGCACGCTGGCGGCGCGCGAGCCCAAGACGCCGCTGCATGCCATCGGGTTCTCGCTGGGCGGGAACGTCTTGTTGAAATGGCTGGGCGAAACGCCAGACGTCGCCGCCATCCGCTCCGCCGTGGCCATCTCCGTGCCCTTCGATCTGGGGGCGGCAGCCCGCTACCTGGAACGACCGGTGGTGGGCCCGTTCTACACCTACAATTTTCTCCACCGCCTGAAGCCCAAGGCCCTGGACGTGCTGGCGCGCTTCCCGGCCGAGACGGCGCACCTCGACGCCGGCCGCATCCGCGCCGCCCGCACGCTGACCGAGTTCGACGCTTGCCTGACGGCGCCCCTGCATGGCTTCGCCAGCGCCGACGACTACTATGCCCGCTGCAGCGCCATCGGATTCCTCGGCCGCATCCGCACGCCCACCCTGTGCCTCAGCGCCGCCGACGATCCGTTCTTTCCACCCGAAGCACTGGCGCGCGCGCAGGTTGCCGCCTCGCCAGCCGTGACGTTCGTCGTCACCCCGTGGGGCGGCCACACCGGTTTCGTCGCCGGCGCCTGGCCCTGGCGGCCGCGCTATTGGGCCGAAGAAGCTGCCGTCGATTGGCTGCGGCAAATCGACGGCGACGCGGAACGGCCGGCGTCGCCGCAGCAGGGGGCCTGACGGGACATCGTTACCGGTCGTTACCGAAAGGCCACGACAACCGCCGCCACGATCAGCGCGAAGGACACCAGGTACTTCACCTGGAACCCCTCGCCCAACCACAGCGACGCGAAGACGACGAACACCACCAGCGTCAGCGCTTCCTGCAAAATCTTCAGCTGATACGCGGACATCACGCGATAGCCGATGCGGTTGGCGGGCACCTGCAGGCAGTACTCGATGAACGCGATGCCCCAGCTGACGACGATCGCCACCAACATGGACGCATTCTTGAATCTGAGATGGCCATACCAGGCGGCAGTCATGAACGTGTTGGAACCAAGCAAGAGCAGAGCGGCCTTCAAACGATCATCCATGCCGCGGATGATACCGCCTCGTAGCGGTGTCCCAGGGCTGCCACGCCTCATGAGACAGGAGGGTTAGGACCATGAGACTATGGGAAGGATTGCGTTTGATCGCGGTGGTTGTAGCGGCGGCGTTGCTGGGGCTACCGGTGGGGCGTCCGGCCGACGCCCATGACGAGGCCGGCATGTTCAAGAAGATGGACGGCAACGGCGACGGCAAGATCTCGGCCGACGAACACGCCGCCGGGGCCCGGAAGATGTTCGAGATGATGGACGCGGACAAGGACGGCAAGGTGACGGCGGCCGAGATGACGGCGGCCCACGGCAGAATGATGGGGGGCAAGGGGGAACACCACGAGAAGGCCCACAAGGGCGATGGCGCCGACACCGAGCTGTCGGCCGCCGAGAAGATCAAGGTCGTCGACGGCAACGGCGATGGCGTCCTGACCGCCGAGGAGCATGCGGCGGGGTCGAAGACGATGTTCGACAAGATGGACAGCAACCACGACGGGTTCCTGTCCAAGACAGAGATGATGGCCGGGCACGCCAAGCTGATGCAGAAGCCCGCCAGCGCCGCCGCGAAGTAGACGGAGCGACCGCTGCCTGCGGGTCGCCGGACAGGCAAGGCGCGACGCGCCGGGCGTCGCGCCGCTACTGCCGGCCGAAGTCAGCTTGAGTCGGTCCGCAGCGGCTGTTCCGGCAGGCGCCACTCGGGCAGTCCGAGTCGAAGTTGCACATGTGATCGCTGGTGTGCTGCCACAGGCAGGTGCCGCCTTCACAGCGGCCGCGCGGACACTCGGAATCGAAGGTGCATCGCTGCTGGCCGCGCCTCGCCGCCGAGGCGGGCACGTTGGCGCAGCTGCCCATCCGGCACACCCCACCCTGGCATTCCGAATCCGTGTTGCACGGAATCTCCGGCTGGGCGGGCGCGCTGGCGGCCGTCCCCGGGGTGGTGGCACATCCGCTGGCGCCCCATGCGAGCGCCGCGGCGGCGACCCAGACAACGACGGGACCGATCCGAACGAGCGGCATCGGCCATCAATAACGCGGGTCGATGCGCGCCGCCACGGTGCGCGGGGCGGGTGTGGCCCGGCCCCGGTTGTTCGCCGTGTGCCGGTACACGTAGACCAGCGTGAACAAGGCCGCCAGGGTCAAGGCCCGCAAGAGGCGCACACGGCGGCTCCGCTGCCGCAGGCGCTGGTAGAAGGCGTGCGCCTCCGGGACAGGCAGCTTGCGCAGGACGATCTCTTGCTGCTTCCGCTCGAGGGCGTCGCTGGCCCGTTCACCCAGGACCAGCACCATCACGACGATGATCAGCGTCGCCGACATGACCGGTTCCCTCAGCTCCTGGTCAGCATGTAGGCCACCGCGGCGACAGCTCCCGCGACGAACAGCGCCGTGACGATGGGCAGCACGCGGTCCGATCGGCCCCGGGTCGCCTCGAGAAAGCGCAACCCCTCGGGGCCGGAAAGCTTCTCGACGGCGCGCAATCGCGTGCGCTCGCGCCAGTAGCGGCCGGCCACGGCGATGGCGGCCACACCCACGATCGCCAGCTGCACCAAGCGCATGGGAATGCCCTACCACGACCCGGGCGAAACTGATCCCGCGTGGGACCGATCCCTCCAGCGGGCGGCGGGTGCACCCCTGGCCACTCCGGCGTCGCTCTCTTTTTCACGTAAGGTCCCCGGCCCCATCGTCACTCAGCATTACACTGGCACCTCCCGCCAGGACGGACAGGAGACTTCATGAGCAAGCAGGCTAGCTTGGCGATTGTTCGCGTGGTTGCCGTCGGGATTCTCGCCGCGGTGGCGGGGCCGGGCTGTGACGCGCGATGGCACCTGATCGGCGAAGGGTTCCCCCCGAAACCGCCGGCCGGTGGGACCGGTGGCCAGGCGGCGATGGGCACGGGAGGCATTTCGGGCACAGGAGGTGCGGGCACCGCCGGTGCGCCCGTCGTCGCCCGCCCCCTGCCCGTTCCCGCCCGTCAGGTGGTGACCCGGCTGTCGCGTCTGTTGTGGGAGAGTGCGCCCGACGCGGCCCTGGTCGACACCGCGGATGGGGGCAGCCTGGCGACCAGCGAGGACGTGCGCCAGCTGGCGGTCCGCATGCTGGCCGACCCGCGCGCCACGAGCGGCGTGGGCAGCTTCTACCGGTGGTGGCTGAACCTCGACAGGCTGGCTGGCGTCGACCCGGACCGGGCGGTGTTCCCGCAGTTCACGCCCGAGCTGGTGGGTGACATGGGCAAGGAGACCGAGACCTTTGCCGTTTCCGTCACGCTCGGAAGCCCCGGGACGTTGTCCACGCTCCTCACCGCCCCGTATTCGTACCTGAACGAGCGCCTGGCGGCGCTGTACGGCGTGGCCGGCGTCAGCGGAACGGATTTGAGGATGACGGCGCTGGATCCGTCGCAGCGCGCGGGTCTGCTGACCCAACCGGCCATTCTGGCGCTGAGCGGCCTCCGGAGTACGTCCGATCCCGTTCATCGGGGGCTGTTCATCACCCAGCGGGTGCGGTGCTTCCAACTGCCGCCTCCGCCGCCGGAGGCCATCGCCGCCATTCCGCCGCCGTCTCCGCCGCCGCAAACGACGCGCCAGCGGTACGAGGCGGCCATCGCGGAGCCCGTTTGCATCTCGTGCCACGTCTACATGGAGCGCATGGGCTTCGCGTACGAGCACTACGACGCCATCGGCCAGTACCGCACGGTCGACAACGGCCTGCCCGTCGACTCGTCGGCGCAACTGCCCGGGTCGTCACCGGTCGCCGTCAAGGACGCCATCGATCTGGCGCGCGCCCTGGCCCAGGATGTGGACACACAAAAATGCCTGCCGCGGCAGGTGCTGGGCTATGCGCTCGGCCGTCCGCTGGCCGCCCAGGACGACGACGACGCGGCCGAGGCCCACCGCTGGTTCGAGAGCTCCGGCTTTGTCCTGCGCGACCTGATCGCCGGCGTCGCCCAGACCGACGCCTTCCTGCGCGAGCCGCCCGTGTGCACGCCGGGCGCCGACCAGACCTGCAACGACGATCCGCGACTGTCCTCGATCCACGGCCAGTGCACGGCGGCCGCGCGCTGCGTGTGCCCGAACAGCGTCATGAACACGGAAACGGGCCGCTGCTTGTAAGCGAATCGCTTACGAATCGGGACGCCACACGCCAGACTGCCCTACGGTTCGACGCGGGGCAGGCGAATCACGAAGGTGGTGCCGCGTCCTGGCGCGGTGTCGACCTCGACGGTGCCGTGATGTTGCTGGACGATGCTGAAGACATTGCTCAGGCCCAGTCCGGTGCCGGCTCCCTTGGTGGTGAAGAACGGCTCGAAGATGCGGTCGCGCGCGGTCTCGTCGATGCCGACGCCCTGGTCAGCGACCGACATCACCACCCAGTCATCGGTGCCCGATAGCGAGACAGCGATCCTTCCTCCCTCTGGCATTGCGTCGCGGGCGTTCGTGACCAGGTTGAGCAGGATCTGTCCAAGCTGGGAAGGATCGGCGCGCACGGCCAGCGGGCCGTCTCCCGAAGCGCGAAACTCGATGGGGTGTCGCTGCCCCGCGGTCACCTCCAGGAGGCGCCGTTGCTCCGACAAGAACTTGTCGAGCAGCACCGTGCGCTGCTGGGACGGGCCTGCCTTGCAGTAGGTGAGCAGCTGGGCAACGATGCCCTGCCCGGTCTTGGCGAAGCCGATGGCGTCCTTGATGTCCTCCAGGCCGGATGGGCCGACCTCCTGCCGCAACAGATCCAGGTGGAGGACGATGGCCGCCAGGACGTTGTTGAAGTCGTGCGCTATCCCGGCCGCGAAACGCGAGAGCGAGGCCTGGCGTTCGAGGGTGGCTGCGTGCTCGCGCTGCGCACGCAGCTGAGCTTCGCCGTCCATGCGGGTGGCCTGCTCGATCAGGACCGCGACGATATCGGCCACCGAGGAGGCAAAGTCACGCTCACGCACCGTCCACGCGCGACGCTCCCCCACGTGCTCGTGGCAGACCACCCCGACCACTTCGCCGAAGCGATAGACCGGCGCATCGAGCATCGACGTGATGCCGTTCGGCACCAGGTAGCGTGCCGCCAGTTCGTTGGTCTCGGGCGCGCCCAGGGCGTCATCGACCAGAACGACGCGGCGGCTGAGCAAGGCCTTTCTGTAGGCGGGTGTGGCGTCGAGGGAAAGCACGGCCTCGGTCCCCTCGCGCGCGCCATCGGGGCCGCACTGACAGGCGCACAACAGAGTCCGGCCATCGGGCGAGAGGAACCAGATCCCCACCCGCGCCACATGAATGGCGTTGGCGCTCGCGGTTGCGGCTTGCTCCAGCCCGCGTTGCAGCTCGTGCCGGCCCTGTACGGTCAACCGTGCCAGGTCCAGCCGCGACGCTTCGAAGGCGGACGCTCCGGTCACGCCTTTGACCGTATCAGTTGCCTCTCTGGCTCACAATACGTGAACCGCCCCATCTAGGGGTTGCCGGCGATTGTCAATCGAGCAAACTCGAACTACCGTCGTGTACGGGGAAGGGGAGTCCTCGTCGACCATGGGAACGCGGATCCGGCCGCAGAGCGGGGCCGACCACCAGCGCCTTCGCGACCGGCTTCGGGGGCGCCCGTTGCTCGCGCTCGCGATGGGATTGCTGGCGACGCTGGGCGGCGCGGCCTATGCGCGCCAGCACGCACGAGCCGGGGCGCGCGCCGCGTTCCGCCAGCAGGCCGAGGCGCTGGTCGACGGTGTGGAGCGGAAGTTCGACCTGGCGCTGGAGTCATTGCGGGCGATCTCGGCTCTACTGCGTGCCCATCCAGGGCTGAACGACGACGAATTTCGCCGCTTTGCGCGCGAGCTGATGGCCCGCCACCAGAGTCTGGCCGCCCTCGAGTGGGCGCCGCTGGTGGCGGACGCGGACCGCTCCACGTTCGAGGCCGAGAGAGCGACGGAGCTGGGCCGACCCTTCACCATCCGGGAGCCGGGCGCCAGCGGAGGCATGGTGGGCGCGCCGCGCCGGGATCGGTACGCGCCCCTCGCGCTCCTCGAGCCGTTCCTCCTCGATCTCGAGGGGCTGGACATACGCTTCGAACCCACACGCCGCGCCGCTGTCGACACCGCCGTCGCCTCGCGCGGCTTGTTTGCGACGGCGAAGTTTCGGCTGGTCGAGGATCCACCCAACGTCTACTCGGTGGCCGTCTACGATCCGGTGCCATCGGGTGGCCGTGAGACCGGTGCGCCACCCATCGCCGGCGTGGCCATCGCGCTCTTCCGGCTGGATCCGCTGGTGCGGAGCGCGCTTGCCGGGGTGGACCTGCGAACCGTCGACTTCGCGTTGCTCGACGAAGATCCGGCACTGGAGCAGGAGCTGCGCATCTTGTTCGCCAGCCGTCCCGGAGCCGAGGCCCCCGGCGGGGGCCACACTGTCTTCACGAAGACGTTTCGGTTCGTGGGCCGTCCCTGGTCGGTTGTCTGCGCGACGCCGGTCGTCGCCTCCTGGACGGCCGCCGTCCTGGTCTTCGGCGGCGGCACCACGGTCAGCGCCCTGGTGGCGTGGCTGCTCCTCGCCCGCGAGGGACGCCGCCGCCTGCAGACCGCCCTGCGTGCGGAACGCGAGCTGGGCGGCTACGTTCTCGGGCGTCCCCTCGGCGAGGGAGGCATGGGCAGCGTCTTCGAGGCCACCCACCGGCTGCTGCGCCGCCGGGTGGCCATCAAGCTGGTACGCCCCGAACGCAGCTCACCCGAGCTGAGGGAGCGGTTCAATCGCGAGGCGCGCACCATGGCCGACCTCAGCAGCCCCCACACGATCACGCTGTACGACTATGGCTCTGCCGACGACGGCCGTCTGTACGTCGTCATGGAGTACCTCGACGGTCTGACGCTGGAGACGCTGGTGGTAGCCGACGGCGCGCAGCCCCCCGAACGGGTGCGGCACATCCTGCTGCAGGCCTGCGAGTCCTTGATCGAGGCGCACGAGGCCGGAATCGTCCATCGCGACATCAAGCCGGCCAACATCATGCTGTGCAAGCTCGGCGGACGTCACGACTTCGTCAAGGTCCTCGACTTCGGTCTGGCCAAGGCGACCCTGGGCGGTGCCGAGACGAAGGTCTCGCGGGCTGGGGTCGTGATCGGAACCTTCACGCACATCGCCCCCGAGTGTCTGTCCGAGCCGGCGAACGCCAGCGCACGCTCGGATCTCTATTCTCTCGGCTGCGTGGCCTACGAGCTGCTGAGCGGGCGCGAGGTCTTCTCGTCGGCGGATCAAACCTCGCTGATTGCGGCGCACCTCACCCAGGTTCCCGCGCCGCTGGACCACGCGCGTGTGCCCGAACAGCTGGCCCGCGTCGTCATGAAGTGCCTGGAGAAGGATCCCAACCAACGGTTTCAGTCCGCGCGACAGCTCGCCCACGCCCTGATACGCGCCGAGCTGCCGCCCTGGTCCGAGACCCACGCCGCCGAGTGGTGGCACACCTGGCGCTCACGGAGCGAGGGGGGATCGTCGGCACCGTTGACGGATGCGGAGTCGAGGTAGGTCGCTGGATGGGGCCCTGGTCGGTGGCCCCATGTCGTGTGGTGGTGCAAGGACGCCGCGCGGGTAGCGCCGGCTACCCTACTGCTGGAAGCAGTAGAGGGACGCCGTCCAGGCGCAACTGTTGGGGCTGACGCCGCCGCACCACTGGTACCACCCGTTGGGAGGTCCAAGCAGCAAGTACGCCCCGATCCCGGTGGTACTCGTCCAGTCCCCGCAGGCGGACGTCGCGTTGCCCGCAAAGAAGGCGGTTCCGTCGTAGCGCGTGTTTGACCAGACGCCCTTCGCCGCACAGCTCACGCCCGTGGGAGCGGGCCCCCCCAACTCGGTGACGTCGATCGAGTTCATCCCGTATCCTCCCGTGAGGAAAGACCAGCCCCCGATGAGCTCGACGCCCGTGACCGTCACGTACCGTCCCTGAAAGTGGTTGAAGCGCGTGGACGGCGACGCCGTGCTGGAGGAGAGCCAGGCCATATAGGTTCCGGGCAACCCCGCCGCCTGCGCCAAGGCCTGGCACTTCGCGTCCGCGCCAGCGAGACCGCCCAGGTTGCCGTTGTAGACCTTGCTGGTCACGAAGACGAGCCGGGATTCCTTCTGGCAGGTGTCGCTGCACCCATCGTTGCTGGTCGTGTTGCCGTCGTCGCACTGCTCGCCCCGCGCGGTGGTGACGATGCCGTCGCCGCAGCGGGCGAACTTGCAGGTCCTGTACGTGGTGCACGTCGCGGAGCCGAACACCCCGTCGTCGCAGTCCTCTCCGGGTTGCACGATCTTGTCACCGCAGAACGGAAGCTGACAGCCGTTCGTGCAGCCGTCGTCGTTCACCGCATTTCCGTCATCACAGCCCTCATACACCCCGGCCCCCCACTGAGCGATGCCGTCCCCGCAGATCGGCGTGCGGCAACTGTTCGTGCAGCTGTCCGTGTTCTGCTCGCTGTTCCCGTCGTCGCACTGCTCCCCCGGCTGAACGAAGCCATCGCCGCACACGGACAGCTTGCAGTCGTCCGTGCACCCGTCCGTGTTGACTGCGTTCGCGTCATCGCACTCTTCGTTGCTTTGCAGGATGCCGTCGCCACACACCGGCGACGCGCACCCATTGGTGCAGGCGTCGTCATTCACCCCGTTTCCGTCATCGCATTGCTCGCCGGGCTGCGGGATGCCGTCGCCGCAGGCCGGGGCCTTGCACGCGTTCGTGCAAGCGTCGGTGTTGACCGCGTTGCCATCGTCGCAGGCCTCGCCCGGCTGCACGTGGCTGTCACCACAACGCGCCAGCTGGCAGCCGGCGGTGCAGAGATCGGTGTTGTCCGTGTTCCCGTCGTCGCAGATCTCGCCTTTGCCGGACTGGACGTATCCGTCGCCGCACGCGGCGTTCCTGCAAGCGTTGGTGCAGTCGTCCTCGTTGGACACGTTGGCATCGTCGCACTGCTCGCCGCTCTGGATGATCCCATCCCCGCAGACCGGCAGCGTGCACGCGTTCGTGCACCCGTCGCTGTTAACGGCATTCCCGTCGTCGCAGGCTTCGTCCTGCTGGGTAAAGCCGTCGCCGCACACCTCCAGCTTGCACGTGTTCGTGCATGTATCGGTGTTGCTGGTGTTGCCGTCATCGCAGGCCTCGCCTGGCTGCACGAACCCATCACCGCAGCGCGCGTTCTGGCAGGCGCTGGTGCAGTCGTCCGTCTGGATGTCGTTCCCGTCATCGCACGCCTCGCCGGCCTGGATGATGGTGTCGCCGCAGCGTGGCGTGGTGCAGCCGTTGGTGCAGCCGTCGTTCATGACGGTGTTCCCGTCGTCGCACTGTTCGCCCGCCTGCGTGAACCCGTCTCCACACACGGGCAGCGCGCACACGTTCGTGCAGGCATCCGTGTTGACGGTGTTGCCGTCGTCGCATTGTTCGCCCTTGGCGCCCTGGACGATCGCGTCGCCGCACTTGGCCGACGTGCAGGTGTTGCTGCAGGTGTCCGTGTTCACGGTGTTGCCGTCATCGCAGGCCTCGCCGGGCTGCGTGAAGCCGTCGCCGCAGCGGGCCTTCTTGCAGGCCGTCGTGCACAGGTCGTCGTCCGCAGAGTTCCCGTCGTCGCATTGCTCGCTGCTCTGGACGATGCCGTCTCCACAGAAGCCCTGCAGGCACTCGTTGGTACAGCCGTCGGTATTGGTCTGGTTCCCATCGTCGCACTGCTCGCCGCTTTGCACGATGGCGTCACCGCACCGGGGCAGCGTGCAGGCGTTCGTGCACGCGTCCGTGTTCACGGCATTGCCGTCGTCGCAGGCTTCGCCCGCCTGCAAGAATCCGTCGCCACACCGGGCGACCTTGCACGCATTGGTGCAGCCGTCCGCATTGTCGGCGTTGCCGTCGTCGCAGGCCTCGCCCGCCTGAACAACGCTGTCGCCACAGCGGGGCTGCGCGCAGGTGTTCGTGCACGCATCGGCCTGGACGTCATTGCCGTCGTCGCACGCTTCGCCCGTCTGGACGACACCGTCGCCACAGCGGGGCGAGGTGCAGGCGTTGCTGCACAGATCGTCGTTCACGGTGTTCCCGTCGTCGCAGGCTTCGCCCGGCTGAATGAACCCGTCCCCACAGCGGGCCGCCTTGCACGTAGCGGTGCACTGATCCGTGCTCACGGTGTTCCCGTCGTCGCACTGCTCGCCGGGCTGGACGAGCTTGTCGCCGCACCTGGGAAGCTTGCAGGCATTCGAACAGGCATCCTCGTTCACGGTGTTCCCGTCGTCGCACTGCTCGCCGGATTGGACGACCTTGTCGCCACAGCGCGCGGCATTGCACACGCCGTTGGTGCAACCGTAGGGGCACGTCGCCACGACCGTGGACACGCCGCAACTGTTCATCCGCATCACGCGGTTGCCGCTGCAGTAGTTCACGTACCTGTTGCTCGGCTTGCACGTCTGCTTGGGCACGCAGCGGCCTTGCTTGCAGATGTCGTCGTTCGCGCAGTCGCCGCAGTCATACACGCCACGTCCCGACTTCACGTAGCCACACTCGATGTGCCGCGCCTCGCAGACGTTTCTGCAGGACGCGTTGGGCGGCGGCCGGCGAGGGCGCAGTAGTGCGGCGGTCGTCGTGTTCACCTCGGCTGTGTCGTCCGCGCTGCACCCGCTGGCCAGCCAGCCGGTGCTGGCGAGCACCGCCATCAGGAGCAGGGAGAACGGGCGCGGCGACCGCATCCCGGAGGCGGTTCGTCTTGAAATTGCGGTGAAACAACGCGTCGAATGGTTCACGTTTCCCCCAGCCCAGGGCAGAGATATAACTGATTGATATTCCAGCACTAACTACGGACGCCGGTACGCCGCCCTACAAAAAGTCGTCACGGCAGGTCGGCATGGTACGGGGACCGCCTACAGCCAGACAAGGAAAAAATGCGATTGGCCCTTGGGAATCGACATTTCGTTTCCGGCCCGTTCAGAGTGGGCGCCCCATTGGCCCAGAAACGGCCACGCGCGGGTCCGAACTGTTGCCTCGGAGACAACGTGACAGCGGTTTGCGCCGCGAGGTCCGGCGTCCGCTTTCCAGGTTGCTCTTGAGATCAGCCGTTGACTCACGCACGGCAACTCACGCTGCACTCGAAGAAGCCTGCCGACTCTCATAAGCTGCCGGCCGAGGATTGATGAGAGCGCTGGCGATTCGTCGTTACAAGGCTCCCATGGAAATCATGGAGCTTCCTCGGCCTGCCCCGGGGCCAGGCGATCTGCTCGTGCGTGTGCGTGCTGCCAGCGTCAATCCCGTCGACTACAAGATCCGCGACGGCGGCGTGAAGGTGATGGTCCCTTACTCGTTTCCACTGATCCTCGGCAACGATCTGGCCGGCGATGTGGAGGCCGTCGGGCCCGGGGTCACGAAGTTCAAGGTCGGAGACGCGGTCTATTCGCGCCTGGACAAGGACCGCATCGGAGCCATCGCGGAGTATGCCCTGGTGCGCGAGAGCGCCGCCGCGACCAAGCCGACTCGCCTCGACTATGTTCAGGCCGCGTCGTTGCCTCTGGTGGGGCTCACGGCCTGGCAGGTGCTCATCGATATCGCGCGGCTCCAGGCGGGGCAGAAGGTATTGATTCACGTAGGTTCGGGCGGCGTCGGAACCTTCGCGATCCAGTTGGCCAAACACCTTGGGGCGCGGGTCGCGACCACCGCGAGCGCCAAGAACCATCCCTTGGTGAAGTCGCTCGGCGCGGACGTGGCCATCGACTACAAGACCACCCGCTTCGAAGAGGTGGCGACAGATCAGGACGTCGTCTTCGACACGCAGGCGGGCGAGACGCTGCTCCGCTCGTTCGAGGCGGTCAAGCGGGGCGGCGTGGTCGTGACAGTCGGCGGCCGGCCCGACGCCAAGTTCGCGCGCGCCTGGGGACTCAGCACGCCGCTCGTCTGGATCCTCGGGTTCCTCAACCGAAAGGTCGAGCAGGCGGCCCGAAGAAAGGGCGCGCGGTTCGAGTACTGGTTCATGCACGCGAGCGGCGAGCAACTGGAGAAGATAGGCGCGCTGGTTGACCAGGGCGTCATCAAACCGATCCTGGACAAGACCTTTTCGCTCGATGCCGCAGCCGAGGCCATTTCCTACGTGGAATCGGGTCGCGCCATCGGAAAAGTGGTTATTCGGGTCGCGACCTGACAGACGCCGAGTGGCTCGGCGACCTCAGCCACCCGAAGCAGGCACCGCGCGCCATCAAATCACCCCCAGCTCGATCGCGCGCAGCACGGCGCGGGTCCGGTCGCGGACCCCCAGCTTGCTGAAGATGCTGGACGCCTGATTCTTCACGGTCGCTTCGGCGGTGCCGAGGGCGTCGGCGATCTCGCGGTTGCTGCGTCCGCTGGCGATCAGGCCCAGCACGTCGCGTTCGCGCTTGGTCAGCGTCACCGGTACGTCCGACGCGGGGACCTTCACGCCGAGACGGGCAAGCCCGCGGACGACCCGCTCGGTGATGGCGGGGTTGAAAAGCGTCCCTCCCGCGGCGACGGTGCGAACGGCGTCCGCCAGTTGCTCGAGCGACACGTCCTTCAGCAGGAAGCCGCGAACGCCCAGCTTGATCCCTTCGATCGCGACGGCGTCGTCGTCGAAGGTGGTGAGCAGGATGCACGGTGGAGGCGAGACCGTGCGGGCGAGCGCGGCGAGAACATCGAGGCCCGTCAGGCGCGGCATGCGAACGTCGAGGAGTGCGACATCGATCGGCGTCGCCGTCAGGATTCGAAGAGCCTCGGCTCCATCGGATGCTTCGGCAACGACACGCAGGTCCGGCGTCAGATCGAGCAGGCTCTTGACCCCCTGGCGAACGAGGGTCTGATCATCCGCGAGCGCGACTCTGATCATGCCGCCCCTGCCCGCGTTGGAAGCAGCGCCCGCAGCGTCAAGCCCGCCCCTTGCCGCGCCTCGATCTCGACCTTCCCTCCCATCCCCTCGATCCTTTCGCGCAGTCCGGAGAGCCCGTGTCCGACCTGCACGGCGCCCGCGCCTCGCCCGTCATCCCGGGCCGTCACAACGACCATTGGGCCCCTGGCCTCGACGGTGAGATAGACGTTCGCCGCCCCGGCGTGGCGAACGGCGTTGGTCAGCGCTTCCTGGGCGCAGCGGAAGACCGTGTGCGCCAGCGCCGCCTCCACCTGAAGATCGCGCTGCACCTCCAGGTGAATCCGCGGATACGGAATACCGGCGACCAGCGTGTGCAGCGCGCCCGCCAGGTCGAGCCCCGTGTCCTCGCGCATTGAGCTGACGACCGAGCGGAGTTCGCCGAGGAGCGTCTTTGTCACCGTATGCGCCTGATCGACCGGTTCTTTTGCCCGCCCGTCCGCCAGGTTTCGCGCCAGCTCCAGCTGCAGGCTGAGCGCGCTCAGGTGATGGCCGAGGGCATCGTGGAGCTCACGCGCGATGCGGAGCCGCTCGGCGGTGCGGGTGCTGTCGGCCAGAAGGTCCTGCGTCGCCAGGAGCTCGGCGTGCACCTGGGCAAGCTCCGCCCGCGCCGCCGATTCGCGTACGGCCAGGCGGGACGCCCCGAAGGCGAAGAGCTGAAAGGCGGCGTACGCCAGGGTGGTGAGGCGTTCCCGCGGCCCGTGCGAGGGGATCGCGAGGTTGACCATCACCATCCCGGCCCACTGAGCCAGCAGCCACACCAGCGCCCGCCGCTCGCCGACCAGGAGTGGCGCCTCCCCCGCCACGACGCAGAGAAGCGCTCCCTCGAATCGGGTGTCGCCGACCGCGAACGCCACCAATGCGGCCGCGCTCTGTACCGCCAGCGCGGTCGCGCGCCCGAGCGCGCAGCGTGCGCCGGCCAGGCCAGGCACGCCCTCGCGGGTCCGCGGCGTCACGGCCACGAACAGGAACGCGAGCGCGAACACCCCATAGGCGACGCACCACGCAAGCGAACGGCCCTGGAAGGGCACCCGGCCCGATGCCCAGGCGAGCACCTGCGGCAACCCGACCACCGCCGACACGAACAAGCCCGCGCCGACGAGAAGTCGTTCCGAAGGGGCCTGCCGCATCGATCCGAGCGTACTCGCGCGTCCCAGCCATCGCCATGGGCCGAAAGTCACACGAACAATCGACATGACGGTGGGACGCCCGGCTCATGTGGAATCGCCCGGGACGACGCACGATGACCGTCATGGCGCTCATCTTTCGCATCGTGCTCGGTCTTCACATCAGCGCAGGAGCGGCGGCGCTGCTGGTCTTCTGGATCCCGCTCGTCACCAGGAAGGGCGGGCGAACGCACCGCCGGGCCGGCTGGGTCTACGTCACTGCGGCGGCGATCGTCGCGGTGACCGGCATGGCCAGCGCCGGTCGGCTCGTCATTCAGGACCCTCGCCCCCACTCGTGGCGCGCGGGCATCTTCCTGGTCTACGTCGGCCTCTTCGCGGCCGAGAGCGCGATGCTCGGCGTGCGCACGCTGCGCCCGCGGACGCGGTCAAGCGGCGCGCAGAACGCCGTCGACCTGGTCCCCTCGCTGCTGCTCGTCGCTGGAGGCATCGCCCTGGCGGCATTCGGACTCTCTCAGGCGCGGCCGCTGTTCGTCATGTTCGCCGCGCTGGGCGTGGGCCAGGGCGGGATGCACCTGCGATCCTGGCTCAGGCATCGCGCGAATCGAAGGACCCGAGAGGACCGGCTGCTGGCGCACATGAGCGCGATGGGAACGTCGTGCATCACGACTCTGACCGCGTTCATCGTCGTGAACGCGCCGCGCCTGGGGATGCGCACGTTCGACCCGCGTCTGTGGGCCGTCCCGATCGTGGTCCTCAGTCTCGGGCTGTCGCTGGTGCGGCGTCACTACGCGAAGCGCTTCGCGCGGGAGGGTGCTCCGAACGGTCCGACGAGCGGTGGCGTACCGGCGGCGTGACGCCACGATCGAAGCGCGTTGCGATCAGATGGACGAGTACCAGTTCCTCGTCTACCCCACGATCCTCCACGTAAAGGTGACTTCGCTGCCTCCGCAGCAGCGTACACCCGCGACAGCGCTCACTGCACGGGCCGATCGAGGGCCCGGTACTGCAGAGCCTCCGCGACGTGGGCAGCGGCGATGCGGTCGCTTCCGGCCAGGTCGGCGATGGTGCGGGCGACGCGGCGGACGCGGGTGATGGCGCGGGCGGAGAGGCCGAAGCGTTCCACGGCGCGTTCGAGGAGGGCGTGGCCCTTCTCGTCCAGGGAGGCGACGCGGGCCAGCTCGCGCGAGCCCAGGCGGGCGTTGGTGAAGGCGCTGGCCGCCTGGGTGGCGCGCGGCGAGCGGCGGATGCGCGCGTGCTGGCGGGACCGCGCCGCCACCACCCGCTCGCGCACCACCGCGCTCGGCTCGCCGGGCGCCTCGTCGGCCAGCTGGCGGTAGGCCAGCGCCGGCACCTCGACGTGCATGTCGATGCGATCGAGCAAGGGTCCGGACAGCTTGGCGCGGTAGGCGGCGATGGCGGTCAGGGAGCAGGTGCAGGTGCGGATGCCGCTGCCGTTGTGCCCGCAGGGGCAGGGGTTCAGCGCCGCCACCAGCATGAAGTCGGCCGGGTAGCCAATGCTCCGGCGCGCCCGCACGATGTTGACGGCGCGATCTTCCAGCGGCTGGCGCAACGCCTCCAGCACCGGACGCTGGAACTCGAGCAACTCGTCCAGGAACAGCACTCCGTTGTGGGCGAGGCTGATCTCGCCGGGCCGCGTGTTCGGTCCCCCGCCCACCAGGCCGGCCACCGTCACCGTGTGGTGCGGGGCGCGGAACGGGCGCTCGCGCAGCAGGGCGCGTCCGCCCAGCAGCCCGGCGACCGAATACACCATCGTCGTCTCCAGCGACTCGTCGAACGACAGCGGCGGCAGGATCCCCGGCAGGCGCCGCGCCAGCATTGTCTTTCCCGAGCCGGGAGAGCCGACGAACAGCAGGTTGTGGCCGCCGGTGGCGGCGATCTCCAGGGCCCGCCGCGCAACACCCTGGCCGCGCACCTCGCAGAGATCCGCCTCGTCCGTCGCGGCCGCGCCCTCCCCGTCGAGGGGTGAGGCGTACGGCGGGGGCGAGTCGCCGCCGGTCAACGTCTGAACCAGTCCACCCACGCCGTCGACGGGGATGACCTGGCACTGGCCGGTCGATGCCCCGGCCGCGCCATGGGAGGGCGAAGGACCGATGACCGCGGCGGCCGCCTCGGCGGCATTGGCACGCGGCACGAACAGGCGGCGCGCGTTGCCCAGGCGCGCCCACGCCGCGATGGGGAGCACGCCGCGCACCGGACGCACGCTGCCGTCGAGGGCCAGCTCACCCACGAACAGGGCGTCGGCGACCTGCTCGGGTGCGATGACTCCGGCGGCGCACAGCATGCCCACGGCGATGGGAACATCGAAGGCGGCACCGTCCTTGCGCAGGTCGGCCGGCGCCAGGTTCACGGTGATCCGGCGCGACGGCAGCTTGTAGCCGCAGTTTTCGAGAGCGCCGCGGATGCGCAGCCGTCCCTCCTTCACGCCGGCGTCGGGCAATCCGACGATGTGGCAACCCGGAAGACCGACGGCAAAGTCGACCTCGACGTCAATCGGAGCCGCCTGGATTCCCACCACCGCGGCCGAAGCCACCCGTGCCAGCATGTGGCGGGGTACAGCGAGGCGCGTGCCACGCCGCGCCCGCGCCAATCAAGCCCCGCGCGACCGCTGGCCGGTCACCGTCCGCCCATTGCCACCACCGCCCGCCTCCCGGTCGCCCCCTCACCCTTCCCTCTCCCCGCTCCGCGGGGCGAGGGCAAACGGTTGTAGGGGTCGGGCGTCGGGTCCCAAGCGCGGGCCCCTCGCCCTTCCCTCTCCCCGCTCCGCGGGGCGAGGGCAAACGGTTGTAGAGGGTCGGGCGCTGGTTCACGGGCGAGCCCCTTATCCTTCCCTCTCCCCGCTCCGCGGGGCGAGGGCAAACGGTTGTAGAGGGTCGGGCGCTGGTTCACGGGCGAGCCCCTTATCCTTCCCTCTCCCCGCTCCGCGGGGCGAGGGCAAACGGTTGTAGAGGGTCGGGCGCTGGTTCACGGGCGAGCCCCTTATCCTTCCCTCTCCCCGCTCCGCGGGGCGAGGGCAAACGGTTGTAGAGGGTCGGGCGCTGGTTCACGGGCGAGCCCCTCACCCTTCCCTCTCCCCGCTCCGCGGGGCGAGGGCAAACAGCTGTAGGGGTCGGGCGTCGGGTCCCAAGCGCGGGCCCCTCACCCTTCCCTCTCCCCGCTCCGCGGGGCGAGGGCAAACAGCTGTAGGGGTCGGGCGTCGGGTCCCAAGCGCGGGCCCCTCACCCTTCCCTCTCCCCGCTCCGCGGGGCGAGGGCAAACAGCTGTAGGGGTCGGGCGTCGGGTCACACGCGCGGGGCCCTCACATCGTTGGGGGAACCAACGCTGTTCCGAGCCCCCACGCCCAATCCAGGAGTGGAGCGTGGCTTTGCCACGCGGAACGACGGGGGCGCGGGGGACCAAAGCGACCGAAGGGAGCGACGTCCCCCGACTAAGACTAGAATAGAAGCCGTAGGCCCAGGCGGCCGTGGAAGGGGGCCTGGAAGACGGTGCCTTGGCCGAAGTTCGGGTTCAGGGTCAGCGGGCGGCCTTCGATGTTCTTGGCGTACTTCAGGTCTTTGACGTTGCCGTTCACGATGGGCGCCGCCATGTCGAAGGTGTAGTTGTCGTCCAGCTGCAGGGCGGTGCGCTCGTTGAAGACGTTGAAGAAGTCGATGAACGCCTCCATCGAGGTGGTCTTCGTCAGCGGGCGCCGGTAGGCCAGCTTCAGGTCTGTCTGCGTAACGGCGGGCGTGCGGCCGGCCGCCCCGCGCGGCAACAGGAACATGATCTGCACGCCCGAGTACCACTGGGCCACGTAGTTGCGCGGGACACCCGAGTAGGCCGAGAAACTGAGGCCGGCGGTGATGGTCCCCTTCCCCACCGGGATCTGGTAGTAGCCGTCGATGCGGCCGGCGTGCGGCCGATCGTTCGCCAGCGGCCCGCGGCGGTTCAGGGTCAGTTCGGGCGTATCGTAGGCCTGGCCGCCGTTCGGCGCGAAGTAGCCGTTGTCGGCGTCGTAGAGGCCGTTGTAGTTGCCGATGAGACGCGAGTAGGTGTAGGTCCCGTTCACCATCCAGTTGCGGGCAAAACGCTTGGCCGCCGTGATGGTCAACGCGTCGTAGGTGCGCTCGGGCTTGGGCTGTTCCGCCAGGCCCTTGAGGTTGGACAGCTGGGATTTCAGATCGCCGAGCTCGCCCTCGCGCACCGCCCGGGTGGCGTCATCGGGCGCCGCGTCGACCTCGGCCTGCTTGGCGTCGACCTGGCGCTGGACCGCGTCCAGTGAACTCTTCGAGATCTGTCCCGGGTTGGCGAGCACGAACGTTCCGTCGGTTGCCGTGCCGTCCTCGATGATGCGGCCCAGCCAGCGGTGCGTGTAGTCGACGCCCACCACGAGGTCCTCAGTCAGCGCGCGGCGGAAACCGGCGACGATCTCGTCGTGGTACTGGCCGCGAATGTTCGGCTGAACCGGATAAGTCGCGCCACCATTCAACGCGCCGCCGCCCGCGGCCGGACAGGTCTGCCATTCGCCGCTGCCCGACCCCGTCCAGTTGCTGGGGGGGTTGGTACAGGCAGTGGTGTCCCGGAAACCGATGGCGATCCCTTCACCACCAAAGTAGCGAGCGGCGAGGGTCATGGGGATGGTCTCGTAGAAGCGCCCGTAGTGCGCGAACACCTTCGAGCGGCCTTCGTTGCTGGGGTCGTACACAACGCCCACCCGCGGCCCCAGGTTGTTGACGCTCAGGAATTCGTCGCCGCGGAAATCGTACAGGGTCTGATTCTCGAAGCGCAGGCCGGCGTCGACGCTGACGTTGGGGAGCGGCCGCACCGTGTCCTGGAGGAAGTAGGCGGTGTTGACCGACTTCACGTTTGCCTTCAGCTCGTCCTTGTAGAACTCGCCCGTCAGCAGGTCGTCCAGCGTGCCGTTGTTGGGATCGTTGTCGAGGAACTGATACTGGTAGCGCCCCTTCGGCAAGCTGAAGAAGTTCCACACATGGCTCTCGCCGGGAAAGTTCTGCACCAGCCGCCGCTCGCCCAGCGGACCACTATAGAAACGCGTCTGGTCGAACTTGTTGTACTCGGCGTGAATGCCGGCCTTGATCTCGTTGTAGGGCAAAAGGACGGTGCCCTTGATGTCGCCCATCCAGCGATCGCCGGTGAAGCTCTTGGCCAGGCCATAGCCGCCGCTGTGGTAGTTGTCGACGGGGCAAGGATTGAACACCCCCGGACCGGTGACGGGGTCGACGAAGTTCTGGGGGGCGCAGGCGTTGACGCGCTCGAGGTCGTACAGGTTGGCGCCCCATGATTCGAGCTGGTTGGTGCGGTTCAGCTCGTCGTAGGGGCTCTTGTCCTCGTAGCTCTCGCGGTGCCAGCCCAGGCCGGCGTCCAGGCGGACGCGGCGATCCAGGAACTGCGACACCCAGTTCAACGACAAATCCGTGTTCGTCTTGTTCAGCTCCTGCAGCGCCCAGCGCGGGTCGGCCACGGCCTCGCCCCCGGGGGTCAGCGCCCGGGTGTGCTGCGAGGTGTAGGGCGTGCCGAAGAGCCCCACCGTCAAGCGATGGTCCGGCGCGGCCAGGAAATCGATCTTGGCGCCGTAGGCGTAGCTGTTGCGGAACTGCTTGGTGCGGGTGCGCAGGACGTGGGTCGTCAGGGCGTCGCCGTTGGCGTCCGTGTCGGCGACGCCGTTGCCGTCATCGTCGCGGAAGGCCAGCACGTCGCGGAAGAAGTGCGACTTCTCGAAGCGCGGCGAGAACCCCGCCCAGAAGAAGAGCTTGTTCTTGATGATGGGCCCGCCCACCTCGAAGCCCAGCGTCGTGTCGTAATCGGGCTTGTCCACGCCCACCAGGGCCGAGTTCTTCTTGGGGACCAGCCGCGGGTTCGCCGACAGCCAGTACGGCGAGAAGTAGCTGAACGCCGAACCGTGGAATTCGTTCGACCCCGACTTGGTGACGACGTTGACGACGCCGCCCATGGCCCCGCCGAACTCGGCGGTGTAGCCGCCGGTGGAGAGCTGCAGCTCGCGGATGAAGTCGAGGTTCAGGTTCGAGCCACCCGCCGCCCCCGGCAGCCGGTTCATGATGTCGCCGAACTCCATGCCGGTGACGTTCAGGCCGTCCATGACGTAGACGTTCTCCAGCCCGCTGGCACCGGCCATGGAGACGCCGCCCGACGATTCGAGGAAGGCGCCCGGCGCCTTCAGCATCAGGTCGCCGAAGGTGCGCTCGGCCGGAATCTGATTCATGTAGTCCTGGCCCAGCGTCATCCCCAGGCGGGCGCTGCCGACGTCGACGGCCGGGGCACGCTTCTTGATGACGTACGTCTCCTCGACGGCGGCCTGGGTGGGGATGGCCGCGTCGGCCCGCAGCGTGGCGCCCGCCGACACGGTCAGATCGGGACGTTCGACCTTGGTCGACGAGTTGGCGTTGTAGAAGCGGACGACGTACACGCCAACCGGCAAGTTGACGAAGGTGTACTGGCCCGCGTCGTCGGTCAACGCCGCGTCCTCGCCCTGGGCCCCCTGCAGGATGACGGTGATGCCCGACAGGGGCGCGCCGGTGGTCATGTCGGTGACCCGGCCGCTGATGGTGCCGGTCGTCTGCTGGGCGTTGGCGAGCGGAGCCGGCAACACCACCAGCAACCCCGACAGAACGACGGCCACCGCCAGCGAAGCAATTTTCGAGCGCAAGGAAGTCATTCCAGTCCTTTCCGCGTGCGTCGTCGTCTTCGTCACGGCTTTACCGTGAAGGTGGCGGTCACCGCGGCCCCCAGCGTCTTTTCGAACTTGTCGGCCGCGGTGGTGTCGACGGTGACGGTCACGACGGCGCCGGCGGGCCAGCCGCCCGTTGGTGGGGACACCGTCCACAGGGCCGCGTTCGCGGGGTCCTGGGTAGCCTGTACCTCCGCCGCCGGCAGCGCGACGGGTGCGCCACCGACTGTCGCCGCCACCTTGATGGCATCCACCGTCGCCGCTGCGGTCTGATTGTTGAAGGTGATGGCAACAGCGAAATCGGACTCCACCGGGGGCGCCACTCCCGGTGCGGCCCCGCCATCGACGTCCATCCCCGCGTCCTCATCAACGCCGCCGTCGGGCGCCTCGGGCGCCGGGACGGCGATGGCGACGGCCAGCGGCTCGGTGGTGAAGGTCAGGGTGTCGACGACACCGTCGTCCGCCTTGAACGCTTCCTTCTGATCGTGCGAGCGGACGTGCTCGGGATTCAGCGACACCGTCAGCATCGCGTCGGAGGGCAACCCCTCGTCGGGAAGGACGTCGACGCTGGGTCCGGGAGCGTAAATCAACGTGAACTTCGCGTCGCCGTTGGGGGTGTATTTCCCACTGTTGGCGACCGGCCGTCCCGCCCAATCGATGACGCCCACCCCGGCCGCGCCCACCGGCCCCCCGTCCGTCAGCTCCTCGATGACCGTGGGGTCCAGCAGCCGATCGAACACGGCGTGAAAGGTCGACAGCGGCGGCACCAGCGTCGGTCCGGCTTCCGTCTCCAGCTCGACGGGTACGCCGGTCGGATCGACGACCCCAAAGCTCAACATCACCGGTTGTCCGGGCTTGACCTTGTTCGACGGGGTGCACCCGGTGGCGGCGCCGAGCCACAGGGCAAGACCCACGCCCAGACGCGCGTACGGCCGTTTCATCGGAAGCTCCTTACCCAAGAGACAGCGGTTGCGAGGTGGTGATTGGGCACTGTCGCCGTGATGGATCGTACACGTAGCAACGCGGGACGTAAATTTTCACCAAATTGCCGGTCGTGTTTCGTGTCGGTGGGGCGCCGTCGGTGGGCCGCGTTCCCGCTCAGTCGCGGGTGACGATTCCCAGGGTCTTGGCCCCAGCGCCTTTGCAGATATCCATCAATTTCACGGCCTCGCTGTAGCGGGCGTGATCGTCCACATCGAAGAAGACGGTCTTCTTCCGGTCGTGCAGCATCCGCTCGGACACGCGGGCCGCCAGCGCCTCGACGGCCACGGGCTCGCCGCTGACCGACAGGGCCCCGGCGCCATCCAGTTTCACGATGGTGGGGGCCGCCCCTGGCGGCACGACGGTCTCGTCGGTGGCCTTGCGGGGAACGGCGGCGGCCAGGTCCTTCAGCATCACCGGCGTCATCACCATGAAGATGATCAACAGCACCAGCACGATGTCGATCAAAGGGGTCACGTTGATCTCGTTCGACGGGCCCTTGCCGCCGCCACTCCCGCCGCCGAAGCTCACAGCGACGCCCCTCCACCAGCGGGCCCCGACCCGGCGCGCGCCTCCTCGGTGCCCAGCTCGATGCGATCGATGCCGGCCACGTGCAGGGCCTCCATCACCTGTCGGGCTTTTCCATACTCCAGGCGACCATCCCCCTTCAGGAAGATGCCCTTGTCCGGATGGCGGCGGCGCTCGTCGGAGACGGCGCGGCCCAGGCGATCCAGGGCGACGGCGTCGCTGCCCAAGTAGATCTCGCCCCGCTGGGTGATGGCGACGACGATGTCGCGGTTGTCGTCATTGCGCTTGTCGTGGTTGCGGGTAATGGGCAGGTCGACGTTGACGCCCTTGTTCAGCATGGGGGTGACCACCATGAAGATGATCAGCAGCACCAGCACCACGTCGACCAGCGGCGTGACGTTGATGTCCGCCTTGACGGCGCCGGCGGACCGTTTGCGCGATCCACCCCGCGCCATTCCGCGGCGGCGTGCCGAATGCCGGCCGGTCGCGATCACGGCGTGGCCCGCCCCCCGCCCGCTCCGGCGCTGACGCGGGCGTCCTTGATGATGCCGTCGACCAGCTCGGACGCGGTCTCGTCCATGTCGACGATCAGATCGTCCACGCGCGCGGTGAAGTAGTTGTAGAACCAGACCGCCACGATGGCGACGCCCAGGCCCACGGCCGTGGTCACCAGCGCCTCGGCGATACCGGCGGACACGGTCCCGATGCCGCCGCCCCCCTTGGTCGGGTCGGCCAGCTTCTGGAAGGCCGTGATGATGCCGCCCACCGTCCCGAACAACCCGACGAAAGGGGCCGACGACGACACCGTCGCCAGCACCGGCAACCCGCGGCGCAGGCCGGCCAGCTCGCGGTCCTTGGTCCGTTCCATGGCGCGCACGGCGGCGTCGACCACGTCGTAGTCCGTCTTGCCGGCGGCGCGCAGCTGCAGCCCCTTGGCGAACTCACCCACCCCGCTGCCCACCACGCGCGCCACGGGACTGCCGGGGAACTTGTCTTCGATGCCGCGGGCCGCCTCCAGCTTGCCGGACGCGTCGGCAAAGATGGGTGCCAGTGCCCGGACGTATTCCAGGGATCGTTGCTTGCCCCGGCGGTAGGCGCGCAACCGCTCGACGGCAATGCCCAGCGAGTACACCGACATGACGATGAGGATGACGACCACCGCACGGGCGACGATCCCCATCTCGTGCCACAGGCCCAGAACCGTGAAATTCATCGATGTGGTCTCCTATTCGGACTTGAACTCGAACCGACCGAAATACGAAAACGGAATGGGTTTTCCGTTCGCCAGCAAGGGACGGAACCGCCACTTCTTCACCGCCGCCACCACCAGCTCGTCCAGGGTGGGCTCGGCGCGCTTTTGCAGGGTGACGCTCTCCACGGCGCCGCTGGCGTTGACGACGATCTTCGCCATGACGACGTAGGTGACGCCGGCCCGGCGCAGGTGCGCCGGAAAGTCGGGGTCGGCGCCCGAGATCTTCTGCTGCGCGCCCATGGCGGGGGGCAGGAACTTGGCCGGCGGCCCCGCCACCACCACGGCCCCCGTGCCGGTCCCGCCCACGGTTCCACCGACGGTGCCGCCCTTCACCCCGCCGGCCACCCCACCCTTCACGCCGTTGGGATCACCCGGCCCCGCAGGCGCGTCGCCGGCGCCTTTGGTCTCCTTGGGGGGCTCCTTCGGTTCTTCCTTGGGTTCTGGCTTCGGCTCTTCCGGCTCTACTTTTTGCGGCTCTACCTTCGCGGGTTCCTTGGGCTGGACGATCTCCGTCTTCGCCACCTCGACCTTGGGCCGGGGCACCTTGTGCTTCGGCGCCGGCGTCGCGGCACCTCCTCCCAGCGGCGGCGGCGGGGGCGGCGGAGGCGGCGCGGCCGCCGCGGAGATCAGCATCACCTCGACGCGCGGCGGTTTCAACTCCTCGACCCGCCAGTACGAGTAGGCAACCGCAACCAGCAGCGCCACGGCGTGCACGATCACCGAGACCACGGCGGTGACCCGGCGCCCCCACCGGGGCCGCGCTGTCGCCTGATGCAGATAGGTCTCGAACGCCATGTCAGGGCTTCTCCGCCGCGCGCGCGGCCAGCGCGACCGCCTGGGAGACGGCGCGTTCCCAGGCCGGCACGTCGTCGAACAGCGCGAACGACTGCTGGCGGTACAGCAATCCCATGTACGTCAGGGCGTCCGGATAATGCGGGCGCAGCTCGATGGCGCGGCCCAGATAGTGGATGCCCTCCTCGGCCAGGGCCAGGCGTTCGGGACCGACGATGTCGTCGGGACCAAAGGGTGGCGGCGCCGGCCGGGAGGGGCGCGACCCCGGGCCCGGCGGTTGCTCGGGACGCGGACGGGGGTCGTATTCCCCGAAGGCGGCGCCCCCGCCATGCGATTGCAGGATCTGCCAGATGTACGTCCCCACGGCGTACTGCGCTTCCGCGTCGTTCGGTCGCAACGCGGCGGCCTTGCGATAGAACGACAGCGCCTCGCGCCAGCGGCCCATCTTCTGAAAGACCTGCTCCAGCACCAGCACGACGTCCAGGTCCTGCGGATCGCGTTCGTGCCGCAAGGTGAAGGTGCGCTCGATGGTCTTGTACTCGCCCACGTCCAGCAGCGTCTGCACGTACAGCCGATCGCCGCGGGAGTCATCGGGGGCCAGCTCGCGCAACTTCTTGAACGACTGCAGCGCGCACTGGGCCGCTTTTTGGTTCACCTCCGCGGCCGCGCCGGGGACGATCAGCTCGCGGCACGCGTAGCCGCGGTTCAGCCACAGCAGCGGCATCGCCGGCACGTACAGCGCCGCTTCGTTGAAGCGCTGCACGGCGGCCGCGAAGTCGCCCTGGTTGTAGGCGGCGTTGCCCTCCTGGATCTTCTTGCGGCCGCGCAGTTCGGCACAACCGGCGGTGGCGGCGCACCAGACCAGCACGGCGATGAGGAGCCGCCTATTTGCCAAGGTCGTACACGTCGATGCGATCGCCTCCCCGCGCGAACGCCTTGAACTGATGCAGGATGGCCACCCGGTCGCCGGCCGACGACCACACGATGGGCTGCTTGTCGAGGGCCACCCGCACCCGCAGGCGCGCCTGCCGCGACTGCACGGAGTAGACATCGAGGGCGCGGGCGTCGGCCTTCTTGCGCGCCACCGCGTCGGGGTTGACGGGATCGACCTCGAGGGCAAACGTCAGTGCGTCGGGCGCGGGCCCCTCCTGGTCCTTCAGGGTGGTGCGATCGTACAGGCGAAACGGCACCGCCAGCTCGAGCGGGGTGAGCCGCCCGGAGGGATCGACGAATTCGACGCCGGTGGCCGCCTTGACGGGGACCGCGGCGTCGGCGGGACCGGCGTTGACGCCGGCCAGCTGGACGAACACCGTGCGGTTGGGGTGCTCCTGGCGCAGCCGCGAGAGGCGCGCCCAGCCATAGACGTCCTCGATGCCACCGCTGGACACGAGCTTGCCCGTCAGCAGATCCAGCACCGCCTGACCATCGGGCTGCCGGGCGTCCTTCTTCTTGTCGTAGGCGCCGGGGCGGCGGCCGAGAAGCCGGGAGTACCCGTCGAAGAAACCCACGGGGACAAGGCCGTTGGACCGCAGCGCCCCCTCGTCCGTCAGCGGATAGACCCGCGGCTTTCCGGCCGGTTTCAGCGCGGGCAGCTTCAGGGGCGAGACGACGTACGAGAGCCGACCGCCCTTTTCCTCGCGCCGCTCCTGCACCACCAGCAACGCCTCGCGCCCTCGAGAGGTGGTGGCGAACCGTCCCGCCAGGTTGGCCGTACCCAGACTCTTCCCCGTCAGCGCCATCGCCTCCGCCACGTGGCCCCCGTCGGCGCTGGCGCCGATCAGCAACAGCCCCGCGCCATCGGGCAAGAACTCCATCGAATCGATCACCCGGGTCGGATTCAGGTCGAATCCGGCGGTCGCCGCCGCCTGGGCTGCCTCGAGATCGTAGATCTCCACCCGCTGGAATTGCTCGCGATCGGTGCGGATGAGGGCGAGGCGCTTTCCGGCGGCGTCCAGGGCAAAGGCATCGTCGACGAAGCCACGCTGCGGCTTGACCGTCAGGCGGGGCGCGGCCGGCGTGGGAACACCGGCGCTGTCATCCGCGACCGACTCGACGCCGGCCTCCACCGCCGACGCCCCGAAAACGACGGCCATCGTCGTGGCCACGGCGGCGGCGCACGCGCGGCGGAACGTCGTGTGGGTGTGGGTGTGGGTCTGGGTCTGGGTCTGGCGCGTGGACTGGCGCATCACCTTGGGCCTCACTGGGGAAATGCCCGTCGACACTTCACCTGGAGTTCGACACGCGCGCCAGGTAGGCGTCGATCTGAGCTTGGGCCGCCGCGCCGACGGTCACGAACTTCACCCCCATGCGCAGGTCGTCGGGGGTGGCGCTGGAGACGATCTCCCCCGACACCTCGACGGGGGTCGAATCTCCCGGCAAGGTGAACGTCAAATTGACCACCGTCCCCTGGGGCAGGGGAATGGTGTGATCGAGACGGAGGCCGCCCCGCGAAAGGTTGCCGGCGCGCCTGAAGTAGCGCTCGTTGTCGGTCGTCTCTTCGACCCACATCTCCAGCGGGATGCGCGCGGTCTGGCGGCGCTCGCGCTGGTTCGGATCACCACTGCCTGATTCCTCTTCAGACATAGCGTCGCCTCCAGGGATGATGTTATCCCGCGTCACACAGGCCCACAACTGCCTCACGACGTCGGACGTCGCAGGTCGGGACGTGGCGCGGCCGTGTAACGGCCCGTCGCCAGACGTTCAGGGCCACAACGGGGCGCCCGGGCCGTCGTAGATGCGCACCTGCGGCGACGGCGCCACCTCCGTCAGTGGCGCGCCGGTCAACGGGTGAACCAGCCCGGCTTCGGCGACGTCCGCGAGGGGAATCAGCACGAAGGGCCGCTCCAGCATCGCAGGGTGCGGCACCTTCAACCGCGGCGTATCGATGACCTCGTCACCGTACAGCAACACATCGATGTCGAGAGGCCGCGGCGCCTTGTGTTCAGCCGGCCGGCGCACCCGGCCCATCCCGGCCTCGACGGCCAGGCACAGTTCCAGCAGATCGGCCGCCGGCATCAACGCCTCTGCCCGCACCACCGCGTTGAGGTACGGCGGCTGCGGCTCATCGCTGACGGCGTCGGTCTCGTACAGCTTCGACACCCGCGCGCCGGCGATGCCCTCCCGCGCCACCAGCGCCGCCAGCGCCGCCGACAGGAAAGCGCGGCGCGCGCCCACGTTCGACCCCAGGCCCAGGTACACGGTCGGTCGATGCCGGCGGGCCAGGTGTGTGGGGTCGGTCAAGGGGGCGGGCGTGGTCGTTGGCATGGCAGGAAGTAGTGTAAAACCCTGGCCCCATGCGCGCCGCTCTGATCGCCGCCACGCTGACCGGCCTGGCCACCGGTCTGGGGGCGCTGCCGTTCCTGTTCGTGCGCGAGCTGCCCCGCCGGGTCTACGACGGCATCCTGGGTCTGGGCGCCGGGCTGATGCTGGCGGCCGCCACCCTGGGTTTGCTGGGCGAGGCGTTGAGCGGCGTGCGGCTGGTGCCGCCCGGCGGCAGCGAGCCCGCGCTGCAAGGCGCCCAGCTGGCCATCGTCGTGGGGGGGTTCATCGTCGGCGTGGCGATTGCCGCCGCCATGGATCGCCTCATCCCCCACCGCCACGCCCGCGGTCATCACCAGCACCTCGGCCACGCCCCCGGTCACGACCACCACGACCGCCACCCTGGCGGGGCCGACTCGCGCCGCGGTTACGCCATCGTGGGCGCGCTGACCATTCACCGCGTTCCCGAGGGTTTGGCCATCGGCGCGGGCTTCGCCGCCGTCGAGCATGCGCGGCTGGGGCTGCTGCTGGCCATCGCGGTGGGGCTGCAAAACGCCTGCGAAGGGATCGTCATGGCGGCGCCCCTGCGCCAGGGAGGCGTGGCCGCCGGACGCAGCGTCCTGGTCATCACGTTGACGGGATTGGCGACGCCGCTGGCCGCCATCGCCGGCAGTCTGCTCGGCACGCGAACGGCGCCCACCATGCCGTTCATTCTTGCGCTGGCGGCGGGCACGCTGATCTACGTGACGTCGAACGAGATCATTCCGGAATCGCACAGCCACGGCTTCGAAGGCACGGCCTCGTCGGGCGTGGTGGCCGGTTTTCTGCTGACGATGATCCTGGGCGCGATCCTGCCCTGATTTGCCCGTCGGGTGGGCGCACGATAGGATCGTCGGCCACCGTGGGAGCGAACGTGTCGTGTCGGACGCGCCGGATGAGCCGCAGCTGGCTGGTGGCAGCGGCCGTTTCCTGGGCCGCTCTCGTCGCGGTGTCGCTCCCCGGCGCGTCGGGCTGGGCCTCGGATGATCCGGCGGCCGTCGAGGCCAAGCGACACTACGAGGAAGGCACGAAGGCCTTCAACCTGGGCGAGTACCCGCGCGCCATCGCAGAGTTCAAGGCCACCTACAACGCCAAGCCGGACCCGCTGTTGCTGTACAACATCGCGCAGTCCTACCGGCTGGCGGGTGACGCCAGCCAGGCGCTGTTCTTCTACAAGTCCTTCCTGCGCAACATGCCGGGCGCGGAGAACCGCAAGGAAGTGGAAGGCCAGATCCACAAGCTGGAGAAGGTCGTCGCCGACCAGAAGAAGGATCCCGCCAGCGCCCCGCCGCCGATCGTCGTTCCGGCGCCGACGCCCACGCCTGTTCCGGTGGTTCCGCCCGCCGTGGTGGCGCCGTCCACGCCCGCCCCGATCGTCCCCCCGCCCGCCGCCAACCCACCGGCGGCCAGCGCGCCGCCGGAAGCGGCGAATCGCGAGGTCCCGCCGCCGGTGATGACGGCGCCGCCGCCGCCGCAGACCGCGCCGGCGCATGTCGACCTGGCGGCGACGGCACCACCGGCCACGCCGCGTGATGAACCGGAGGATCGCCCCTTCTACAAGAAGTGGTGGTTCTGGGTGGGCACCGCGGGCGCCGTCATCCTGCTGGGAGGCATCGCCGCCGCCAACGCGCGCAAGCCGCCCAGCACGTCGCTGGGTCTGTACGATCCGACCTTCATGTGACCCATCATGACCTTCGACTTTGGACGCGTGGCCCGGCGGGTGGCCCTTCTGGCGATCATGGGCGCCAGTCTCTTCAGTGCCGGATGCGCCAGGGGCACCTACCTGGAGGTGCGGGTGACGGGCCCCGGATTTCCTGACGTCTATGGCCTGCGCATGGCCTTGACGTTGACGAAGCCGGGCGGCGGGGCCGCTGTGCACGCCGTCGATGTCATCCGCAACGACGGCGGCAAGGCGATCAAGTTCCCGGCCACCATGGCGTTCTCTCTCGATGACGAAGAGGGAGCACTGAAGATCGACGCCACCGCCCTCAGCAGCGCCGACGTGCCCGTGGGCTCGGGATCGGCGATGACGACCATCATGCACGACAAGACCTGGACCGTCCCGGTGGCCCTGGCGCTGACGCCCTTGCCCTGACGGCAACCGGCGGGCGTTTGCCTACTGCTGTTCCCGCAGCTGCTCGAGCAAGAGCAGGCCGGCGTCCCAGTCGCCCAGGCCGCTGTCGGCGTTGATGTGGCCCTGCGCGCCGGCGTTGACCAGGCGGCTGCCCCACGCGGCGGCGCAGCGGGCGGCGAAGGCCCACGTTCCGTAGGGATCGTTCGTACTGGCCACCAGGATGCTGGGAAAGGGCAGCCGCGCCGCGGGCAGCGGCGCGAACCCGGTGACGAACGCGGGAAAGTCGGGCGCCTCCGGATCGGGCGGCGCCACCAGCAGCGCGCCCCGCACGAACGCGCCGGCCGACGGCGCGCCGGCTGCACTCCAGTGGGCAACCTGCAGGCAACCCAGGCTGTGCGCGACCAGGACCACCTGGCTCCCCGCGCGGGCGACGGCATCGTCCAGGGCGGCCACCCACTCGGCCCGATCGGGCCGCGCCCAATCCCGCTCGGGAACCCGGCGCGCGTCGGGCAGGCGCTGCTCCCAGCGCGACTGCCAGTGCGCGGGCCCGGAGTCGTTCAGCCCGGGCAGAATCAGGATCGGCGCGGCCACCGATCCCTTTTATCAACCGCCCAGCAACCGGTCGAGGTTGGCCCGTTCCCAGGCGGCGGCCCGCTCGTAGTCCGGATAGGCGCGTTCGTCGGCGATGAAGGCGGCGCTGTGAAAGATGCGGCGGCGGCCCTTCCGTACCACGTCGTGCTTCCCGTGCAGCATCTCGTGAAAGACGATCCAGGCGATGAAGAACTCGGGCACATCGGCCTGATCCAGCGTGGGGTGAATGCGGATGATGCGATCCTCGACGGCAAAACTGCCCATCTTGATCGAGCGTCGGGCGCGCTGGCCGGGCACCGGTCCCCAGGTGATGCGGGCGTCCAGCCGGCCCTCGAACCAGGCGGCGTTCAGCTGTCCGAAGATCGCCGCCAGGTCGTGGTGCTTGCCGGCCGTGCGCAGGTTGATGGTGCGCGGCTTGCGCGGCTGTTTCTTGATGACGTGCTGATGCTCGTCGATGAAATCGCCCAGCATCTGGGAGGCGCGCCGATCGTTGTGGACGACGTAGCGGGCCAGTGCCCGCACCAGGCGCGGCTCGACACCGACGAACATGCGGTGCAGCCGCAGGCGGTAGCCCTCGGGCTGCCGGCGCACCGAGATCATGCTGTAGTGGTTGTTGGTGAGGCGCAGGTCCAATCCCTTGCCCGGCGGCAAGTACACCCGCAACGCGGCGGCCATGGCCCGCTCCTGCGCGGGCAGGTCGACGGCCGACGGCAACCGTGCCTGACGGGCGGCCGCCGGGGCCCGCAGCTCGCGCCGGGAGGCCACCGGAGCGCCGGCGCTGTCTTGACCGCGGTCGCCTCGGGCACGAGCGCGACGATGATTGGCTTTGCTGGAGGGTGAAAACAGGGAGAGTTGCCCTGGCACGGGCGTCGCGGAACCTGATGGGTCCACGGGGAGGAGTCGGGTCAAGGTGGCCTCTCTTTGAGCATGCTCTCCCTCGGTTGAGCGTGAAAATGCTAGCAGCACACCGCGAGCCCCGCAAAAAACCTACATGGCTATACCCCTGCATCAACTGGCAAAAACCTGTGGATAGTTTTCTGGACGACGGCTCTGGAAGATGGCATGGGGCGCGCCGCGCCGCTGCCGAGGGGTCCGGACCATGACCGCGGTGGTGGCAACGATGGCCCCTTGCCAACGCCACGCGGGCGGGGGAAACATCCCCGATGCGCGTCACGGTTCTGTACTTTGCCCGGCTGCGCGAGCGCCGCGGTGCCCCAGCGGACAGCCTCGAGCTACCCGAGGGCGGAGATGTGGCGATGGCCATGGCCACCATCGCCAAGGCCCATCCCCAGGTGGCGCCGCACCTGCCGCACGTCCAGGTGGCGCTCAATCAGGTCATCGTCGCGGCGACGGCCCCGCTGCACGACGGCGATGAGCTGGCGCTCATTCCGCCCGTCTCCGGCGGCAGCGCGCTGCGCATCGACGTCACTGACAGCGAGCTGGAGTTGCCGCGCGTGATCGAGGCGGCGACGGCCGGCGACGACGGCGAGCGCGGCGGCCTGGTGACGTTCACCGGCGTGGTGCGCCGACACGGCCGCCTCCCCGACGTGATTCGCCTGGAGTACGAGGCCTACCGCGCCATGGCGGAGCGCGTGCTGGCGGAGATCGCCGACGAGATCGAAGGCGAGATCGCCGGTGCCCGGCTGGCCATCCACCACCGCGTGGGATCGCTGGCCGTCGGCGAGGCGGCGGTGATGGTCGCTGCCGCGGCTCCCCACCGCGCCGAGGCCTTCACCGCCTGCCGCGCCGCCATCGATCGCTTGAAGGCGCGCGCGCCCATCTGGAAGAAAGAGATCGGCGAGAGCGGCGCGGCCTGGATCGAGCATTGTCTTTGAGGCGGGGGGGCTCGCGGAGGCGGGGGGGCTCGCCCCCCCACCAGCCCCCCCTTTGCTGAGGCGGGCCGGCGTGGCAGCGGGGTCCCCACGCGGGTCCTCCCGCGTGGGGTGCGGCTATGCCACGCCTTCGGGTGCTTGGACGCGCTTCGCTTCGCTCGCTCTGATGGTGCGGCAAAAAGTGGCGGTCTAAATTAGGGCTCGGACCAGGGGCCGGAGAGGGCGGCGGGGGAGAGTGCGATCGAGGAGAGGCCGGGGCAGTGGGCGGAGCCGCGATCGAGGCGGGGGAGGAGGGGGGTGATGCCCTGGGAGCGGAGGGGGGCGGCGGTGCGCTCGGTGAGGGGGCGTTCGGTGGTGGGGACCAGGCGCTGTTCGCCGTCGTCGTCGTAGGTGTGGGTGGGTAGGTCGTCGACCTCGAAGGGGGTGGCGGGGTCGAGGTCCCAGGCGTCGGCGCGAAAGGTGGCGCCGAGGCCCTGGGCGAGAGCGAAGGCAGCGCTGGTCCACAGGCGGTGGGCGGGATCGGCGCCCGCGCGCGGAGGCAGCTCCTCGAAGGGGAAGGCGGAGATGGGATCGACCTTCTTTCCGTAGGGCAGGCGGCCGAGCACCCGGGGGTAGCCGAGGGCGATGCGATCGGCGAGCGGACTTTCGCGCAGCGCCTGCCAGAAGGCGGGATCGCCATCGCCACCGTCGCCACCGTCGGCCGCCCGCAGGTCGGCCAGCAGGGCGGCGCCGGCGCGCGAGGCCAGCGCGCCGGGAAAG
>JADMIO011235785.1_pt1 | contig 47599 bp, 44 predicted proteins | sample 8958161 | NCBI WGS metagenome assembly JADMIO01 (sample SAMN16585339, study PRJNA669376) | soil metagenome | isolation source: Crop rotation soil | place: USA: Cullars Rotation, Alabama | collected 2011
GCGACAACTTGTCCACGTGGAATTCTAAGCTTAGGATCCCAATGTGCTGGAAAGGACATTCCCTCCGCGCCGTATCTGTACTTCACGTTCCACGACGTGGCCCACAGCCTCGAGCGCGTCGGACTCTGGAGCTCGGGCCTGTCGACAGTCACCGGCCTCGATCGGCCGGAGCAGGTGCGCGCCGTGTACGTGACCGCCGGGATCCTGCCGTTGCTCGGCGCTTGGCCATATCTCGGAACGACGTTCAGCGAGCAGGACGACGAGACGGGACGTCCGCTGACCACCGTACTGTCATGGGGATACTGGCAAGCCCGCTTCGGCGGCGATCCGCACATCGTCGGCCGGCAATTCACGATCGATGGAATGCCCGCCACTGTCATCGGTGTGTTGCCCCGCTCATTCCGATTTCTCGATCAGCCCGTCGATCTGATCTACCCGTTCCAGCTCGACCGGACCCGGGTCACGCTTGGGCGCTACGTGTTCCAGAGTCTCGCGAAGCTCCGCGAGGGCGTGACCGTCGCGGACGCTTCAGAGGAGTTGACCGCGGCAGTGCCCCTGGCAATCGAACGCTTCCCCCCGCCCGTGGGCTACACGCGGGATCGTTTTGCCAGACAGCCGGTCACCGCGAAACTGACGCCCATCCGCGACGTCATCGTCGGCGACATCGGCCGCACGCTCTGGGTGCTGATGGGCGCGCTTGGTCTGGTCCTCGTCATCGCATGCGCCAACGTCGCGCATCTGCTGCTCGTGAGGGCCGAGAGCCGGCGCCGAAGTCATGCCGTGCAGGCGGCGCTCGGCGCAAGCCGCGCACGAATCATCACCGGACAATTCGTCGAAGGCGGAATCCTCGGAGCCATCGGTGGCGCCGGCGGACTGGCCGTTGCCTACGCGGTGCTGAAGGGATTGCTGCTCGTTGGACCGGCGAATCTTCCACGCGCAACCGAGATCGGCATCGACGTCACTGTTCTTCTGTTCACGCTGGCAGTTTCGCTGGCATCAGGTGTTGCGCTCGGACTCATCCCGGTCCTCAAACTGACGCACCGGAATCTCGCGCCCGCACTGCTCGACGGCGGTCGCGCGAACACCGCGGGGGCCGAGCGGCGCCGCACGCGCGGAGCGCTCGTGGTGGTGCAGGTCGCGCTGGCGCTCGTCCTGCTCGTGTGCACTGGACTGATGCTCAGGACGTTTCGAAGCCTGACAGCTGTCGAACCGGGGTTCTCGCGCCCCGAGGAGGTGCAGCTCGTCTATGTCGCCGCGACCCAGCCGGATCCGGCGCTCACAGCGCAGACACAGCGGCGCCTCATCGAGGCGATTGGAGCGATCCCCGGTGTCGCATCCGTGGGTTTCGGCGATCGCGCGCCGCTCGACGCGACGAATCGGCGCGCGGACACGGTGCTGACCGTCGAGCGCTCGACACGGCCACGAACCGAGGGACAGCCTCGTCCGTTGCGGCGTTTCGAGTTCATTACGCCGGGTTACCTGGCGTCGCTCCGCACGCCGCTCGTGGCCGGCCGGGACTTCGAATGGCCCGATCTCGATCAGACGCGACAGGTGACGATCGTCTCCGCCGAACTCGCGCGGCAGGAATGGGGATCTGCGGAGGCCGCGCTCGGCAAGCGCGTCCAGATCACGCCGGCGGATTCGTGGCGCGAAGTCGTCGGTGTCGCAGGCGATCTTCGCGACAACGGCATGCAGGAGGCAGCGCCGCCGATCGTGTACTTCCCGGCGCGCGTCAGTAACTTCTGGGGCGCGCCGTCCATCACGTTCGGCAACGGGACGTTTTTCATCCGCACGGCGCGTGCCGGCACCGATTCGCTCATCCGCGAGATCGAACGCGCCGTGGAGAACGTCGACCGCAGCCTGCCGGTATCGCAAGTACGGCGGCTCTCGGACGTCTACCATGCCTCATTCGCGCGGACTTCGTTCACACTCACGCTGCTGCTCATCGCGGGGTCGCTCGGACTTCTCCTCGGCGTCATCGGTATCTACGGCGTCGTCGCCCACAACGCATCGCAGCGTACGCGTGAAGTCGGCATCCGGCTCGCGCTCGGCGCCCAACGTGGCGAGGTTACGGGCATGTTCCTGCGTCGGGGCATTGCGCTTGGTTCTATAGGCCTTGCCGCGGGTGTCGTCGTGTCAGCGTTTGTGACAAAGCTGATGTCCTCGCTGCTCTATGGCGTGAGCGCAGTCGACCCGCTGACGTACGCGGTTGTCGCTGTCATCGTCCTCGCCGTGGTGACGTGCGCGGCGTATGTCCCAGCGCGACGGGCGGCACGGCGCGGATGCGTCGAGGCACTGCGAGCCGAATAGCGTCAGTCGTCGCCGCTATCGGGCGTAGAGTTGTGAAATGCGAACCAGACTGCTCTTTCGGACGGCTCCCCTGCTTGCAGCACTCACACTCTGGTTCCTACCGGGGCACGCGCAACGCGCCGGCACGCCGGGCGCCGCGCCAGCGACCGCCACCGCACGCATTGTCGATGCGGCGCAGGCCTTGATGAAGACGTTGGACGATGCGGGCCGCGGTAAGGTGCAGTTTCCGTTCGAGGGTCCGCAGAAGACGCGGTGGTCGAACCTGCCCAGCGGCATTTTCGTTCGCGAGGGCCTGCGGCTCGGCGACCTGACGCCGCCGCAGAAAGCCGCGGTCATGAATCTGCTGACGGCCGCGCTGAGCGCCGACGGCTACCGCAAGGTCAACGACATCATGCGCGGTGACGAAGTGCTCCGCGCCGGTAATTCAGGCCGCGGCGGCGCGGCGCCTCCCGCGGGCGGACGTGGAGGACGCGGCGGCGGTCCCGCGTTCGGCGCGGACGAGTACTACCTCGCGTTCCTCGGCACGCCGTCGACGACCACGCCATGGATGTTGCAGTTCGGCGGCCACCATCTCGCGATCAATCTGACGATGGCCGGGGCCAACGCGAGCATGACACCGAGCCTGCCCGCGGCGCAGCCGGCGGCGTACACGGTGGAAGGCCGTGAGATCCGGCCGCTCGGCAAGGAAAATGACAAGGCGTTCGCGCTGATCAACGCGCTCGATGCGTCGTCGCGCGGCCAGGCGATCCTTCCCTACCGTGTGACCGATCTGGTCCTTGGCCCCGGTCAGGACGGACGCGTGATTCAGCCAGAGGGTCTGCGCGCTTCCGCAATGACATCGGCACAACAGGCGATGCTCCTCGACATCGTGCACGAATGGGCGGGCATCGTCACTGACGCGTTCGCGGAGCCGCGCATGGCCGACATCCGCGCCAATCTGCCGCAGACGTGGTTCGCGTGGAGCGGTCCGACCACGAGCGGCAGCGCCGCATATTTCAGAATCCAGGGCCCGACGCTGGTGATTGAGTACGCGCCGCAGGGCACCGTCGATCACATCCATACGATCTACCGGGATCCGACCAATGATTACGGCAGGAAGTTCGCGGCGCGTTAGCGTCTCGGCCGGGCTGGTTGCGACGCTGCTGATCGTTCTGTGGCAGCCCGTGTCGGCGCATCGCCGCGACGAGTACCTACAGGCCGCGCGCATCGCCGTCGATCCGTCGCGGCTGGAGCTGCAGCTCGATCTCACGCCGGGAATCGCGATCGCCGACGCAGTTCTCTCTGAAATCGATCGCGACGGCAGCGGCGCCGTCGATGCCCGCGAGGCATCTAACTATGCCGCGCTGGTCCAGCGAGAGATTACCGTCGAAGTCGACGGCCGGCCTGTTGCGATGCGTCTCGTCGAGCAGCGGTTCCCCTCGATCGTGGCGATGGTCCGCGGTGAGGGCGCGATTCAGCTTCGGTTCGCGGCGGAGCTTCCGCATCTTTCAGGCGGAATTCACCGGGTTTTTTATCGAAGCGACCACCGTCCCGACAAGGCGGCGTACCTCGCGAACGCGCTGGCGCCGGCGGACACGCGCGTTGCACTGATTTCCCAGCGGCGCGACGCTGATCAGCGCGAGATCACCATCCAGTACACGCTGGCGGGCGATCGCCAGCCGCCGCTGTCGTGGTGGCTCGTCGCGGGCCTGGCGGGCATCACGGCCATGGTGAGCGAGACGCGGTGGCGTCGTCGGCGCCGGCCCGGCGAGGCCGTAATCTCCTAGTCAGCGAATCCTGATCATCACGGCGCCATGCGCGGGCACGGCTGTCGTGAACGCGCGATCGTAGCGGCCGAAGTCCTCCTGCTGCCAGAGATCGCGGACGACGCGGGGGCCGGTGAGACCGAGTTCGTTCCAGGCCGCCGTCATGTTCGTCTCCTCCAACCCGCGATTGAAGAGCCCGGCGGCAATCGATCCGTCCGCGAGTGGTTTGACCCAGAGTTCCAGCCGTTCGCGCTGATAGACGCGACGGGCAGCCTTGCCGAGTGAATCCTGGTTCACGTCGAGCACCTCATGGTTCGTCATGAGCGCCGAGGTGAACGTTCCGAACTGCGTCATGTCCGCGCCGATGAGCAACGGCGCCGCCTGGAGCGCCCACAGCGTGATGTGTGTGATCTGCTCGTTCGGTGTGAGACGCGTGTCGTGAATGCTCGGGCCCCAGCCGACCTTGCCGATGACCAGCATGTCGGGATCGGTCCAGTGGCCCGGCTTCGACCACCGGACCTTGTCATCCTGCCTGAACCCGACCGCCGCCATGTTGGACCAGACGTCCGTCAGATCGCCGGTCGTGCGCCACAGATTCCCGCCGACGTCCGCGCCCCACTCCCAGACCTTACCCATGCCGTACTGGCACAGGCTGTACACGATGTCGCGGTCGGCCTTAGCGAGCGCGTCCCGCATCAGCAGATATGGTTTCTGCAAATCCGCGATGGCCTGCTTTGGATCAGTACTCCCGTACGAGCACCAGTCGTGTTTCAGCAGATCGAATCCCCACGCGGCCCACGTCTTCGCGTCGATCTCTTCGTGGCCCTGGCTGCCGGGCAGTCCCTGACAGGTGCGCGGGCCAGGCGACGAATACAACCCGATCTTGAGTCCCTTGCTGTGGACGTAGTCGGTCAGCGCCTTCATGTCGGGGAATTTCGCATTCGGCTGCAGCACGCCGTTCGCATCACGCGTGCCCTCCCAACCGTCATCGATATTGATGTACTGGAAACCGTGCGCGGCCAGTCCGGACGCGACCATCGCATCCGCCGCCGCGCGGACTTTCGCGTCGTCCACGCTGGCGCCCCAGACGTTCCATGAATTCCAGCCGAGCGGCGGTGTCAGCGCGAGCGCGTCCTTGCCGCCGACGATGGTGAGCGTTCCGGTCGCGCGGCCGCGCGCGTTGGTGACAGTGACCGCGACATTGGTGCGCCCTTCACCCGCGATGGCGCCTGTGATGATGCCGGTCGCGGGGTCGAGCTTCAGACCGGCGGGAAGATTCTTCGCCGCGAAGGTCAGCGGCGCGGCGCCGGTCGCAGGAATCCTGAACAGGAATGGACGGCCCGGCGTGCCGCCGGTGATCCGCGGCGCATTGATGCGGGGCTCGTCGGGCCAGCCAAAGGCAATCGGCGGCGCGGGCGTCGATGGAAACGACCAGCTCTCGGGCACCGCGGTCGAGTCCTCTCGCAGAAAAATGATTGAGCCGCCCCAGTCCGCGTAGTCGCCATTGCTCGTGTCGCCGCCGTCATCGATCGAGAGTTCCATGAACCGCGCGCCGGTCAGATCGATGTTGACGAACTGCGGCGGATCGCCCGCGTGCATCACGCCACTGTCAAATTTCTTCTTGTTGTCGACCCACACTTCGACACTCACCGACGCCTCACCAACCGCGGCATCGTCCAATCCGACCATCGAGATGAACTGCCGCGCCTGGCCCTTCAGATCGACGATGAGTTCATTGATGGAGAGCGTGCCGATGCCGTGCTTGTACTGCACGCCGCCCAGCACGATTGGTGATTGCGGCGTTCCCGGCGCGGGCGCCGCGGCGCCGCGGCCGCCCCGCCCGCGCGCGAGCGTCTGTCCTGCGCGCGGAGTCTGGCGCCGCTGCACCATCTTCGACAGGTCGAGGCTGTCGAGCCAGATCGCATGCGCCGGCAGCTCAGCCAGCATCGAGAGCCTGATGTCACCCTGTGCCGACTGCGAGCCGGACGCCAGGAGCGTGGCGGCGGCGGCGACACAAAGCGTGGTGGCAAGCGCGCGACGAGGTATACGCATGGTGGTGGCGTAAGTCTAGCGTCGGGGCAGTTTGTCGAACTAATTCATGTAAAAGCTGTAATGCAGGTAATTGCGCAATCAAACCGGATTACGCTCTAGTTGTCCGTCGGAGCCAGGGATGCCGGGATCGCCGTCATCAACAACCCGTCCGCTTGTACTCGCGTCGCTGTCTTTCATGCTGGCGTTTGCCGCGTGGGGACTCATCGGCGGCCTCGCCCCTGTCTTCAATGCGCTCTATTCACTGACGGCATCGCAGACGGCATTGCTGGTCGCCGTTCCGGTTCTGCTCGGCTCGCTCGCCCGCCTCCCGATGGGCATGATCACCGACCGTTATGGCGGCCGCCTCGTGTTCACGGTCCTGCTGTTGGTCTCGGCGGTTGCGGCGTGGGTCGTGACGCTGACGGCGAGCTACACGAACCTGGTGGGAAGTGCTTTTTTTCTTGGGCTGGCCGGATCTGCGTTTTCAGTCGGCGCGGCGTTTGTCTCCAGATGGACGCCGGCCAACCGTCAAGGCACGGCGCTCGGCATCTACGGCCTCGGGAATCTCGGCCAGTCGATCGCCGTCTTCGGCGGTCCAGTCATTGCCGCATCGCTCGGATGGCCGGCGGTGTTTCGTGGCGCGTCGGTCCTGCTGGTGGCGTGGGCGATCGCCTTTTTTCTCCTCGCCAGGAACCCTCCCCAACCAGCACGCGCGGCGGGCACGGGCGCGATGGTCAGAATCCTGCGAGAGCAGCCGATCGCGTGGCTGCTGGGTGCGTTTTACTTTCTGACCTTCGGTGGTTTCGTGGCATTTGCGATCTATCTGCCCACACTGCTCAAGACGCAGTTCGCACTGACGCCGGCGGATGCAGGCTTCCGCGCAGCGGGATTCGTGCTGCTGGCCACGCTCATGCGGCCCGCGGGCGGATGGCTGGCCGATCGCATTGGAGGCGCGCAGGTACTGAGCTGGGTGTTCGGCGGCATCGCGGGTTTTTCGCTGCTGCTCGCGTGGCCGCGGATGGTGCCATTTACCGTCGGCGCCCTCGCATGCGCCGCCTTGATGGGACTCGGCAATGGCGCGGTATTCCGGCTGGTGCCGGAACACTTTCCGAAAGACACCGGTACCGTCACGGGACTCGTGGGCGCGCTTGGCGGTCTCGGGGGATTTTTTCCACCGCTGTTGCTCGGTGTCTTCCGGGATTCGCTCGGCGTGATCTGGCCCGGGTTCGCGCTGCTCTCGTTGGCGGCGCTGACGCTCAGATTCGCAAACCAGCGGGTGTTCCATCCGAGCGATGTCGCCTGGATTCGCGCGCTCCCGGCCTCGGCTCAGCGCTCGCTCGAGCGGATCCGCGCCGGCGCATGGGCTGCCCTCGTCATGCTCGGTCTGGCCGCGGCGATCGTCGTCGGTTCGCGGCGGCTGCAGCACTTTGACGCCGCGCTGGTTGCCTATACGTTCGCGACGCTGTTCGCGACGTTCGGCATCACCTACCGCTACGCGATGTGGCTGAATCGCCCGCCGACGCGGATGTACTGGCGGCGCGGCTGGCAGGCGTTCTTCTCAGCCGGCGTTGCGGCCAACACCGCCACTCTGGGCCGGCGCGCGCTCACTGACTTCGCGGCGAATCGGTACATCTTCAAACGAGGCCGCCTTCGCGGCATGGCGCACTGGTTGATCATGTGGGGCTGCGTCCTCGCAGCCGCGATCACATTCCCGCTCGTCTGGGGATGGATTCACTTCGAGACGGTCCCGGGCAACCTCGAGCTGTATGAAGCCTTCGTGTTCGGCATTCCGGTACAGCAATTCCCTGTCGACTCTCCGATCGCCTTCATCGTGTTTCATGGCCTCGTGTGGTCGTCGTTCGTCGTGATCGGGGGCGTGCTGCTCGCCTTCCGCCGACGCATGGTTGATCACGGCGCGATCGCCACGCAGCAGTTCGCACAGGACATCCTTCCACTGCTGCTGCTCTTCGCGATCAGCCTCAGCGGTCTGCTGCTGACTGCAAGTTACACATGGATGAAGGGTTACGCGTACGACTTCCTCGCGATTCTTCACGCCGTGATCGTGATTGCCACGCTGCTATGGCTGCCGTTCGGCAAGCTCTTCCACATTTTTCAGCGGCCAGCGCAGCTGGGCGTGGGTTTCTATCGTGACGCTGGCAAACACGGCGAGCAGGCGCGGTGCGCACGCTGCGGACAACCGTTCGCCCCGGCGCAGATGGTGCGCGATCTCGCGGTGGTCGAGGCACAGCTGGGTTTTCAGTACGAGCTTCGCGACGGACGTCATTATCAGGACGTCTGTCCGCGATGCCGCCGCGCGCTCTTTGGCCTGGCGCAGGGCACGATCTGGCGGACGTATCTGAACGCACGCGAGCGGGCGGAGTAACGGCGTGGCGCAGATTCCAGTCAACGAGCTCGGCATCATTCAGCAGTACGGTCCGCATCTTTCGGACATGACCGGCGTGCGCCTGTCAACGAGCGCGGAGCCGGAGAAGCTCGTCGACACGCATTGCTGCTTCTGTGGACAGCAATGCGGCATCAGGCTCAAGGTTCGTGAAAACGAAGTGATCGGGTTCGAACCCTGGGAGGAGTTTCCCTTCAATCGCGGAATGCTCTGCCCCAAGGGCGTCAAGCGGTATCTGCAGGGCTCCCATCCGGATCGTCTGCTGACAGCACTGCGCAGGAATCAACAGGCGCCCGGTGGCTTCAGCGCGATGCCCTACGCGGATGCGATCCGGCGCGTGGCCGGGGAGATCGATCGCCTGCAATCGACGTACGGCGCATCGGCCATCGGCGTGCTCGGCGGCGCAAGTCTCACGACCGAAAAGACCTACCTCCTCGGTAAGTTCGCCCGCATGTGTCTCAAGACGCCGTACATCGACTACAACGGGCGCCTCTGTATGGTCAGCGCGGGCGCCGGAAACAAGAAGGCGTTTGGAATCGATCGGGTGACCAGTCCCTGGGCGGACATGATCGGTTCGGACGTCATCTGGGTGGCGGGGTCGAACGTCGCCGAGTGTTCGCCCATCACGACGAACTATCTCTGGCAGGCGCGCGAGCAGGGCGCGCGGATCATCATTCAGGATCCACGCATCACTCCGATCGCACGCACCGCGGATCTCTACCTGCCAGTGCGTCCTGGGCGCGATGCGGCGCTGTTCGCCGGGGTGCTCCAGATCATGATCGAACGTGGCTGGATCGATCGTGCATTTATCGACAGCCACACGGTGGGGTTCGACACCGTGGCGGCGTACTGCCGTGACTGGACACTGGCACGCACAGCGGAAGTCACTGGCGTGCCCCAACGCGCGCTCATGGAGGCCGCTGAGTGGTGGGGGACGGCAAGGACGAGCTTCCTCTTCCACGCCCGCGGTATCGAACATCACTCGAACGGCGTCCAGAACGTGCTGGGCGCGATCAATCTCGTCCTTGCATCCGGACGGATCGGCAGACCTCACTGCGGCTACGGCACCATCGTCGGTCAGGCCAACGGTCAGGGCGGCCGCGAACACGGCCAGAAATGCGATCAGCTGCCGGGCTGGCGCGACATCAGCAATCCGGAGCATCGGCGGTACATCGCGAGCGTGTGGGGCATCGACGAGCCCGACCTCCCGGGTCCCGGCGTCGATGCGTATGAAATGTTCCGGAAGATCGATGCGGGCGAAATCAAGGGGTTGATCTCGATCTGCTTCAACCCGAAGGTGTCCCTTCCCGACAACGCGTTCGTCACCCGCTGTCTGGATAAACTCGAGTTCTACGTCGCGATCGATTTCTTCCTGAACGACACGGCCTGGCACGCGGATGTCGTGCTGCCGGGAAGCCTGCACGAAGAAGACGAGGGCACCGTCACGCAGGTCGAGGGCCGCATCATCAAGATCAACAAGGCCGTGGATTGTCCCGGCGAGGCGCGCCAGGACTGGCGCATCATCCAGGACATGGCCGCGGCGCTCAATCGATCGAGGGGGTTCACCTTCACCGAGCCCCGGGAGATTTTCGAAGAACTGCGTCACGCCAGCAAAGGCGGCGTGGCGGACTACTCCGGCGTCACCTACGAAAAGATCGTGTCGCAGATGGGTGTGTTCTGGCCCTGCTACAGCGAAGATCCACGAACGGGCGCGCAGATCGATCACGCCGGCACTCCACGGCTCTTCGAGCCCGGCAGCTACAACCCGATTGCGAAAGGCAACGGCCCGTTCTACTTCGCCGACGGCAAGGCCCGCTTCAACGTCGCTGATTACCGCACGCCGGTGGACGATGCGGATGCGGAGTATCCGGTGTCGCTCACGACGGGACGAGTCGTCAGCCAGTTCCTGTCGGGGACGCAGACTCGGCGTATCGGGCCTCTCGTCAGGCAGTACGCGGAGCCGCGCATCGAGATGCATCCGCGGCTCGCAACGAAGCTGGGGATTGCCGACGGACACTGGGCCACGGTCGAAACGCGGCGCGGCACGATTACCCTTCGCGCCTCCGTCGTCACGACGATCCGCCCCGATACCGTCTTCATTCCCTATCACTGGGCCGGACGCAAGAGCGCCAATCAGGTGACGGTCGCGGCGCAGGATCCGATCAGCAAGATCCCACAGTACAAGGTGTGCGGCTGCCGCGTGAAGAAAGCCGCCGCGGCGCCCGAGTATGAAGGCGTCCTGGAGCCGCAGCAGTGAAGCCCGCCGACCTCCATTTCTTCATCGATCCGAACCGCTGCATCGGATGTCAAGCCTGCGTTCAGGCGTGCTCTGAGTGCGACACCCACCGCGGTGAATCGATGATTCATCTCGAGTACGTCAGCCGCCCGGAGAGTGTGCAGACGGTGCCGGTCGTCTGCATGCACTGCGAACAACCGACGTGCGCGGAAGTCTGCCCCGCTGATGCGATCAAACGCACCGAGGACGGCGTCGTGCAATCCGCGCGGAAGCCGCGGTGCATCGCCTGCGGGAACTGCGTATCCGCGTGTCCGTTCGGAGTGCCCGAGGTCTACGAAGACCGCAAGCTCATGATGAAGTGCGACATGTGCTACGACCGCACCAGCACCGGAAGGAAGCCGATGTGCGCGACAGTGTGCCCGAGCCAGGCGCTCTTCTTCGGCACGCGTGAGGAAATCGAGCGGCTGCGGCCGCTCTCGACGCCGATCAACTCCTTTCAGTTCGGCGCGCAGACGGTGAAGACGATGGTGCAGATCATGGTGCCGCGCCGGCTCGCCAGTCCGGTCACGCACGTGGATGTGACCGCGGCAATGGAAGAACAGCCAAAGAGCCGGGCCGTTGTGCTGAAAGTGATTGCCGGCCCTGCGGATCCTGCCGGCGACCCGTTCGGCGAAGTCGAGGTGTAGCGATGGAACGCGACGAACGGCCGGCCTGGCGCCAGGACTTTCCGATCGACTGGCCGGAAGACCACTACGTCGAGCGGCGTGACTTCATGAAGTTCATGGTGCTGACGAGCGCCGCGTTCACGGTCGGCCAGGTCTGGATTCTGGCGCAGCGGTTCGTGCATCGCCTGCGCGCGGCGGCGCCGGGAATCCGGATCGCGTCACTCGGCGATCTGCCGGTCGGCGGCTCGATCGCGTTCCGCTATCCGACACAGGACGATCCGTGCCTGCTCGTCCGGCTTGACGATCGCGAGCTGGTCGCCTTCAGCCAGAAGTGCACGCATCTTTCCTGCGCCGTTATCCCTCGGCCGGCGGAGGGCATCTTCTACTGTCCGTGCCACGAGGGGAGATTCGACGTGAAGACAGGAGTACCAATCGCCGGCCCGCCGCGCCGGCCCCTCCCGCGGGTGCTGCTCGATGTGCGCGGCAGCGAGATCTTCGCGACCGGCCTCGATCCGGAGGCGGCATCATGAAACCGCGCGGGCCGTTCACCCGCGACCAGCGTTTCACGATCGTTCAGGGCATGCTCGCGTTCGTGTTGATCGCGGTCGTACTGCAGCTGTGGCTGCTCACGGCAACGATGAATGCATGGCTGGGTGGTGATGAGTCGCTGGTCATTCCCGGAGCGCTCATCAGCGCGGGCTGCCTGGCCCTGAACATCGGCCTGCTGGTGTTTCTCCGTCGGATAGAGCGAGGATGAAAAGTCTCTTCGCGGCCTTCCTGGCACTCTGCCAGCTCGCGGGACAGACGGCAACGGGCAACCTTGTCGGCGTGGTCAAGGACGCTGATTCCGGAGTAATCCCGGGCGCGACGATTGCCGTGACCATCGGAGGCTCAGAGCGAAAAGCGATTTCGAATTCTTCCGGCGAGTACCACCTCGATGGATTGCCCGCCGGAAAGTATCAAATGACGGCAGCCCTGGCGGGCTTTTCAACGAAACGATCACAGGTCGAGATTCTCGGTGGCCTCGAGACGAGGTGGAACGTCACGCTCAATGTACCGACCGGACACACACGAGAGCCCGCGAACGGAATCGATCCAACCGACCCGAGACTCTCCGCACCTGTCTACGAGACGGTGCTTCGCCGCATGAGCCGTGGATCACTCGCGCAACCCACCGTGGTCCTGAAGTCGCTGATCCCACCATTCGAGGAAGGCGATGACTGGCCCGCGCGTCTTGCGATAGTTCCCGTGTCGGTGCGGCAGGCGTCACAGACGACTGAAGCGCGAAAGCCCGTGATGCTTCGGCGGGAGTCCCTCCCATCTGGCGCGCGCCTGATCGAAACGCCGAAGATCAGCGACATCCCGACCATCAGTCTCTCGCGAGTGTTCTTTTCCGAGGACACTTTGGGCGCGCTTGTCGTCTCCGAAGAAGTGTGCGGCACGCTCTGCGCCACAGGTCAGCTGATCTGGCTGGTCAGGAGCAGCACGACGGATCCGTGGCGAGTCCAGGCCGCGCTGGAACTCTGGGTGTCATAAACGCCTGAACAGCTCGGCAGGGCTGACGCTTTCGTCACACACGCACCCGACTCGCGTTCAGCGTTCACAAACATGTACGCGTCGTGCGCACGCGAATGTGCGGCGGTGCGTCACCACGCCAGCGCGGCAATTGGCAACCCGCTTGCGTAGTAATTCGCATCATGGCCGACGACAATCTTGAGCGTCATGAGGTCGATCTTCTTATCAAGGACCTCGCGGCCGCGCGGTCAAAAGCGATCCTGACCAAGGCAGTCCCGGCGACGCCGCCTGCATCTGCGACTGGATGCGCCAGCGCGCCGACGCCGGCCACGCCGTCGCCCGTTGTGGCGCCGCCGGCCGCTTCGCGCGCGCGTCACAAGACATTCGTCTCCGCCATCAATCTGCCCGAAGGCGCACCGGCGCCAGTGCGCCGATCCGGCAGCGCGCTGGCCACGGTGGTTCGCTGGCCCACATTCCTCGGACGCGCGCGAGTGCGCATGCCTGAGATCGCGTGGCGGATTCAGGACTTGCTCGCTCGCGTCAACTCCTCGACCGGGGAAGTGACGCAGGTGCGCGTGTGGGTGGCGCTCGGAGTGATGCTCGCGATCGCGATGCCGTTCTGGCCGTACCCGAAAGTGTGCAACTGGTGGTTGCTCCTCTACATGCTCGCGGTGGGCATGGTGGTCGTCGCCGGAATCTGGGGCGCGCGCCTCACCTGGCAGACGCGACTGGGCATCGCCCACACAGTCGCGCTGTTCGTTGTCCTCTGGGGCATCACGCTGGGCGCGCAGGAAACACTGCCTCGCATCGGTTACGCGAAGGCCGAAGCCACTTGGATTTGCCCGTAAACTGATTCCGTTTGCTCATCGTCCTTCTAATCCTCGAATTCGTCGTCGCGGTCTTCCTCTGGGCATTGCTCGAGTTCCCATTCGCATTCGCCGAGCCTGGGCAGGCGCATGGATGGGGCCCTACGGCGTTGCTCTGGGGCGTTGGCGAACTCGGCTGGACGATCTGGGTGTTCTTTCGTCGGCGCCGTGAGCCGATCCTGCGCGGCACCCGCTGGGCCGCATTCGCCATCGTCTCAGCTGGTCTTGCGGCCGCTTGCGCGATCGGGCCCTTCCTACAGGACAGGCGCGAGTACGATGCGGGTGCGTGGGTCAGCGCTGTTCTGCTGATGGTGGGCTGCCGCGCCGGCCGTTACTACCTGACGCACGCGAAGTAACCACACAACTCCGGCATCGAGCCCCCCGTCTAACCCCCCGGGGGAGCCAGCCATGCCATTCGACAGCGTGCTTCGGGACGTTCGCCACGGTATTCGAGGGCTCCTGCGGAGGCCGGCATTCACGCTGACCGCGCTGGCGACGCTGGGCCTCGGGATTGGCGCGAACACCGCAGTCTACACCGTCATCCGGCACGTGCTGCTTGCGCCCCTGCCGTACCACGAGCCCGATCGCGCCGCGATGATCTGGAGCCGCTGGCGCGGATTCGACAAGACATGGCTTTCAGATGCCGAGGTGCTCGACTACCGGACGCGCGTCAAGGCGTTCAGCGAAGTGGGCGCGTGGAGCATCGCGCAGGTAAACATCACGAGCGACGGCGATCCAATCAGGCTCGGCGCCGCGTTCGTCACGCCCAATCTGTTCAAGGCGCTTGGCGTGGATCCGCTGATGGGCCGCGGATTCACGGATGCCGAAGCCGCCGCCACAACCTACCCGTCGGTCGTTCTGAGTTATCAACTGTGGCAGACGCGGTACGACGGCGCGGACGTCCTCGGTAAGTCCATTCAGATCAACGGGATCATGCGGGAAATCGTCGGCGTGATGCCGAAGGATTTTCAGCTGCCGACCGATTACGTCATCGACGCTGAAGAGCCGACGCGAGTCTGGGCGCCGCTGCAGCTCAATCCGCAGAATCGCGGCAGTCACGGCTACTACGGCGTCGCACGTCTGGCGCCGGGCGCGACGATCGAACAGGCCAACGCGCAACTGAAGGATCTGTCGAACCAGAGGACGATCGAAAAGCTCTATCCGGTCCCGATGCAGTTCAGCGCCTTTGCGGTCTCCACGACGGACGAAGCAATCGCGGCCGTGCGGCCGTCCCTCTTCCTGGTCTTTGGCGCGGTGGGTTGTCTGCTGCTCGTCGCGTGCGCCAACGTCGCCAATCTGCTGCTCGTGCGTGGCGAAGGCCGGTCCCGCGAAATGGCAGTCCGGCGCGCGCTCGGGGCCGATCGCGGGCGTCTCGTCAGGCAGATGCTGATCGAATCCGCGGTACTCGCGGTCGCGGCCGCCGGGTGCGGCGTGGCGTTCGCGCAGCTCTCATTCGCCGCGCTCGTCCGCACGGGCGCGGTCATCCTGCCGCGCGCGAACACGATCGCGCTCGACTGGAACGCCGTCGGGTTCGCGCTCGTGCTGACGATGGCCACACTGGCGCTGTTCGCGTTACTGCCGGCCGTCCGGGCCGCGCGCGTCGATCTCGTCGAAACGCTCAAGGATGGATCGTCCGCGTCCACGGCCGGCGCACGCCGGCAGCGTCTGCGCGGCGCGCTCGTCGTTGCCGAAGTCGCCCTCGCGGTGATTCTGCTCACGGGCGCCGGCCTGATGTTGCGCTCGCTCTGGAATCTTCAGCGCATTCATCTCGGCTTCAATCCAGATCGGGTACTGACGATGAGGCTGGCGTTGCCGGCGAGTAGCTACAGCAGTCCGGAGGAAGTCATCGCCTTCTACGACCAGCTGGGGAAAGAGGTCCGCGGCATTGCCGGCGTCGAAAGCGCCGGGTTTCTGCGGCTGCTGCCGCTGGCGACGACAATCGGTGACTGGGGACTGACGATCGAAAACTACACGCCGCCCCCGGGCGTCGGCACTCCGGCCGACTGGCAGGTCGCAACGCCGGGCGGCGCCGAATCGCTCGGCGAGCGCCTGGTCGCGGGCCGCTGGTTGACCGACGCCGATCGCGCGGGAGCGCAGGACGTCGCATTGATCAATGAGGCGCTGGCCGCGAAATACTGGCCGGGCGAAAACGCGCTCGGCCGCCGGTTCCGCCAGGGCGGCCCCGATCGTCCATGGATCACCGTCGTCGGAATCGTCGGCGACGTGAAGCACAACGGCATCACCGGCGAGGTCAAGGCGAAGTTCTACCGCGCGTTCGCGCAGTGGCATCAGTCGACGGGCAATCCGATGCGCAACATGACGCTGATCGTGAAAGCGAAGGGCGATCCGGCCGCGCTCGTCAGCACCGTGCGAAGCAAGATTCGCGCGCTTGACCCGGCGTTGCCGATTGCGGCGATCCGGACGATGGACGAGGTGGTGTCCCGGTCGATCGCGACGCCGAAACTCACGGGCGAGCTGCTGGCGATCTTCGCCGCGCTGGGCCTCGGACTCGCTGCGCTCGGGATCTACGGAGTCCTCTCGTATGTCGTGAGCCTGCGGCGCCAGGAGATCGGCGTGAAGATGGCGATCGGTGCGACGCCTCGCCACGTGCTGGCGTCGGTCGTGCGGCAGGGGCTGGGTTACGCCGTGATCGGCGCGGGTGTCGGCCTGGTGGGCGCCGCGGCTGCGTCGCAGTTGCTGACGAACCTGCTGCACAACGTGACGCCGCTCGATCCGGTCACCTTCATCGCGACACCGCTACTTCTATTAATAGTGGCGGCGCTGGCGAGCCTCATCCCAGGCTGGGTCGCAACGCGCGTGGATCCCGTGAAAGCGATGCAGTCCTCCTAGCGCATCTGGACGACAATAGCCGGGGTGAATCTCCAGGCGGTCGTCCTCTTCGCCACCGCGCTCCTCGCCATCGTCAATCCGATCAGCTCCGCTGTGCTGTTCGCGACAATGACGGGCCGTTTCGGGCCAGTGATTCAAGGGCGGATGGCAAAGCAGTCCGCGTTCGCGATTCTCATCATTCTTATTGTGTCCGCGTGGCTGGGGAACCCTCTGCTCGCGTTGCTCGGGATCACCGTGCCGATGCTGCAGGCGGCCGGCGGACTGATTCTTCTGATCTACGGCCTGAGGATGGTGACGGAAGAAGAGGTCAAGCTCACGACCGCAGAACAGACCTCCGTTGAGCTCGTGCCCGACGAGCAGTGGAAGACGCTCGCGGTTGTGCCGCTCGCGATTCCTGGAACCGTCGGCGCCGGCACGATTACGACGATCGTGATTCAGGCGTCGACGTACCCGAGTTGGCGCGACATGGCAATCATCACGCTCGTCGCCGCCGGCACCGCGCTGGTGATGTGGCTGACCTTCCGCTCGGCTGTTCCAATCGCGCGCCGCCTCGGCCCCATCGGCCTGAACATCGTCACGCGAATCATGGGCATCCTCGTCACCGCGACGGCATTCGGACTCCTGGGACGCGGGATCGGCGGACTGCTGCCGGGTCTGGTGAAGTAGCCGGCGCGTTACAGCGCGCCGGCTCTGAGCCTGGATTCGGGCAGCTCGCGCCGGCTGCGGCGGATCGTCGCGATCAACGGAATCGTGGTGATCGCGCCGACGGCCACTAATGCGCGGCCGACCTGGAGCCGCTGATCGCGCTTCAGTTTGCCGGCGAGCAGCAGGCCGATGCCGAAGCCCAGCAACCCGCGCGTCACCGCGATCGATGCAATCAACGGTAGACCGATCCCTCGCGCGTACCGCATACGTCCTCCAGTCACCGCCCACCGGTTCGCCGGCGGGAGTCCGGCACGATGCGCATGCCCTTGGAGCGCCCGCTCGGGTCGTCCGCGATCGAGTCGATGTCCGCCTCGTTCGCGGTACGAACCGGGGAGCCGCGCTCGCCCCGGACCGCTGCGTCATAGCCGGCGTTCTGTTCCGGCCGATCCTGCACATCGTCAGGCAGTTCCTGACCACCGCGACGACGACGTTTCACGGGGCTCGTCATGACAGCCTCAACACTTTCTGAATTCGTGGTCCCCGCCATCAGGGACACGACTGGTAGAAGCACAAGCGGTACCGACGCGGGCGTGAATAAGCGACGAGGATGGATGAGGTTTGTGGCGCGCGCACCCGTGATGTGTGGATGTCAGCTACTCACAAGAGGGCTCGGGGGCGCGTGGAGAGGGAGTTCTCCTAGTGCAGTCTGAACTCGAGATTGAGCGAAATCCTGACGGGTACTGCGACGCCGTTCAGACGGCCGGGAGTGAAAAGCCACAGTCGCGCCGCCGCTATGGCCGAGCCATCAAGGCCGTGCTTACTGTCGAGGGATTTAGTCACGCGCACCGATGTCAGCCGGCCGTCGACACCGACGATGGCCGACAGTTCCACCACGCCTTGAATCTTCTCGCGCATCGCCTCGGAGGTGTACTTCGGTTTCTCCTGCCGCTTGACCATCGGCATCGTAAGGCCGGGCGTGTCGGCACTGACCACCATTGATTCTCCCGACCCATCCTCGCCGGTGAGACCGGACTCTGTGAATGGCTTGCCGTCGGGATTGTCAGCAGGGTGCATATGAAATGTGACCCGCGCGGCGATCACCACGGCAACCTTGCGATCTCCGATGGAGGCGGGTGTGAATCGCCATTTCTTGACCGCGGCGACCGCGCTCGCGTCGACACCCGACGCGACATCCAGCGACTTGACGACCCGCACGTCTCCAACGCGCCCATCATCTCGAACCACTGCCTCGAGCAGCACTTCTCCCTGGATCGCGGCGCGCAGTGCCGCCGCGGGATACTCGGGTTCCACCATCTGGTCAAGGTTCACGAAGAGTGAGCCCAGCGGGTACGCGCCCTTGCCAAATCCCGATTGAATCTTGTCCTTTGTCTGGGCCGTGGCGTGGGCTGAAGACATGACCAACGCGAGCACTGCGGGCAGAACCAGTGTGTGGCGCGCCATGTTTTTCATGCGCGTGATGATACTCCTGACGCCGGGCGCTTTCAGCGCGCGGCTCGCGCCTGTTCGATCTTCGATTCCCGCTCGCGCTCGAGACGGCCGCGCTCCTGGCGATACTCAGCTTCGGCAGCCTCGCGTGCGGATGGGTCCATCATGCCGGCGACGTTCCCGCGGTGAAGGATTTCGAGTTCGGCAATCTTTGCCTGGTAGCGGCTCCTGATCTCGGCAATCTCGGCCTTCTGCTCGTCGGTCAGCGGCTGCTGGACCACGCCCGCCTCCGCATCCTTCTTCTGGAAGCGCTCCATCGCCAGCTCGTACGCGGATTTGAGACGGTCTTCAGCCATGGCAACGAGTCTATGCGCGGTTGACGCCGCCGTCATCCCCACTTACCATCGCGGTTTGGTTCTTCAATGATTGGCGAAACGGTCACACATTACCGCCTTCTCGAGAAGATCGGCGAAGGCGGGATGGGCGTCGTCTACCGGGCCGAGGATACGCGGCTGGGGCGGCAGGTCGCCGTCAAGTTCCTTTCGCCGAAGCTGATCTGTGATGCGGTCGCGGTCGAGCGCTTTCAGCGCGAAGCCAAGGCCGCCTCCTCGCTGTCACACCCCAATATCTGCGCGCTGTTCGACGTGGGCCAGCACGGCGACACGCCGTTCCTGGTGATGGAAATGATCACCGGGCAGACGCTGCGGCGGCGCATCGACTGCGCGCCGATGCCGATCGATACCGTCCTGGAGATGGCGGTGCAGATTGCGGACGCGCTCGACGCCGCGCACCGGCTTGGCATCGTCCATCGCGACATCAAGTCGGCCAACATCTTCGTCACCGAGCGCGGGCAGGTGAAGATCGTGGACTTCGGTCTGGCCAAGCTCGTGCGGTCGGACTCGAACCCGGGAGCGGCGAACGAAACCGGTGAAACCAGGCTGGCGCCTGCGACTGAAACCGGACTGACACTCGGCACGCTGTCGTACATGTCGCCCGAGCAAGCCCGCGGCGACGAGATCGACGTCAGGACCGACCTGTTCTCCGTCGGCGTCGTGCTCTACGAGATGACCACCGGGCGCGAACCTTTTTCCGGCTCGACGTCGGTGCGGCTGCTCGAGAACATCCTGCACTACACGCCGGATCCGCCGAGTCGTCTGAACCCACGCGTGCCGGCGGAGCTCGATCACATCATCGCGAAGGCGTTGGAGAAGGACCGCGACACGCGATACCAGACGGCGGCGGAACTTCGCGCGGATCTCAAGCGCCTCAAGCGCGACAGCGACGGGCCGGCGCCAAGCAGCGTGCGAACCGTCCGCCCGGCCGCGACGGCCCCCGCGGCTTTGCCCGCTGCCGCGAAGCCGGGGCGCCGCACCTGGCTTCTGGCGGCCGCCGCACTTCTGGTCGTCGTCGCCGGCGGCATCACCGCCTGGCGCTACTTCTCAGGGCCCGGCACCACGATCGATTCGATCGCGGTGTTGCCGTTCTCGGCCGCGACGCAGGGCGGCGATACGGAATACCTGACGGACGGCATCACGGAGAGCCTGATCAACGGGCTCGCGCAGCTGCCCGGCCTGCGCGTCAGCGCGCGCAGCGTGGTGTTCAGGCACAAGAACAAGGAAATCGATCCGCAGCAGATTGGACACGATTTGAACGTCCGCGCGGTGGTGACGGGCCGCGTCACGGTCCGCGGCGATCAGCTCGTGATCCAGGCCGAGCTGATGAACGTGGATTCCGGCGCGCAGCTCTGGGGCGACCAATACAATCGCCCGCAATCGGACCTGCTCGCGGTCCAGGACGAGATCGCCAACGAGATCCTGTCGAAGATCAGGCCGCGGCTGAGCGGCACCGAGAAGGAAAGGGCCACGCGCCGGCACACGGAGGATTCCGCGGCGTATCAGCTCTATCTGCAAGGCCGCTTCCACTGGAACAAAGGCACGATCGCCGGATATCGCAACGCAATTGAGTATTTCCAGCGCGCGATCGATCGTGATCCGAAGTACGCGCTCGCCTACGCCGGGCTCGCGGATTCCTATCTGATGCTGGGCTCTACCTATGTCGAGTCGCTGACCGAGGCCAAGACCGCGGCCGAGCGCGCGCTGCAGCTGGATCCCAACCTGGCCGAAGCGCACGTCGCGAACGGCCACATCAAGCTGTGGCTGGACTGGCAGTGGCCGCAGGCGGAGAAGGAGTTCCTGCGCGGCATCGAGCTGAATCCGTCATCGGCGCTCGCGCACAACCAGTACGCCGGCTATCTGTCGACGCTCGGGCGGATTCCTGATGCGATCGCGGAAGTTCAGAAGGCGCTGGACCTCGATCCGCTGTCCGTCATCGTGAACACGGACCTCGGCTGGTATCTGATGTTCGCTGAACGGTACCCGGAAGCGATCGCGCAGTTCCGGAAGACGCTGGAGTACGACGCGAATGCCGTCTCCACTCATCGCGGGCTCGGCATCGCCTCGAGTCTCAACGGGCGGCACGACGATGCGATCGCGGAACTGACGCGTGCGATGACGCTCTCTGAAAACAGCCCGGTGATCATCGGCCATCTTGGCGCCGCGTACGCGGCGGCGAAGCGAAAGGCCGACGCGGAGCGGACGCTGAAAGATCTGCAGACGCTCGCCGATCGTCAGTACGTCCCGTCGTCATCTGTCGCGATGATTTATGCGGCGCTGGGCGATCGCGAGCGTGCGCTCGCGACACTCGAGAAGGCGTTCGACGAGCACGATTTCTCGCTCGCGCAGATCGCCGTCGCGCCGTGGTTCAGGGAACTGAGGAGTGAGCCGCGCTTCCAGTCGCTGATCGCGAAGGTCGGGATTCCGAAGTAGCCGGCGGCCTTCAGCCCGCCGATCGCGCGCCGCCTACTTCAGGCGATAGCCGCTTTGCCCCGGCAGCCGCCCATCCACTTTCAGCACCTTCACCGTTCGCGCGTTTACCGGCCCCTGGACGAACCCGATGGCGCCTGGCGTGCGTCCGACCTGCTCGATCGTGGACTCTGCCGAGTACGTGATCTTCGGGCCGCTGGCCGTGTCCGCGCGGAAGACCTTGCCGATCCAATGCTGCCGGAACTGCGCTTCCGTCATCTGGCAGAGGTCGCGAACCACCGCGTCACGCTCGCGAGCGATGGGCGCGCGGATGAAAATGGTGACGCGCTGGTTGCTCGGCCAGAATTCCTTGTCACCAGTCACGATTTTTCGCAGATCGGCGACGGACAGGCTGTCGATCGCGACGTCGCCGTTGACGATGACGGCGATGTCGCCCTGCGCCTGCGCCGGGGCCGGATCGCCGGCAGCCTTCGCGGTGATCGCGAGGACGAGGCAGAACACGACCGCGACGCCGGCAATCGCGAGGCGCCTGAGCAGTAGCGACGCGGGACGCATCAGAAGGTGAAGCACAGCTGGAAGTACACCCCGTGGTTGCGGACGGTTGCCGGGCCGCGGGTCCAGGTCCGGTATTCCACTTTGACGGCCGCCAGCGGTGACGCGTCGTAGCGAACACCGAGAGTCGTGCTGTCGAGGCTCGGCACGCCGGCAAACATCAGGTCGACCGCGTTGACGTCGATGTGCTCGAACCGGAAGTACGGCTTCCACAACCCGTTGTTCACGCTCAACCGCTGCGCGACCTGCACATAGAACGCCGGCGTCCACGCCACGACGTCGGAGGCGCGATTCCGATGACGGATGGCCGCGTACTCGAACACGACTTCCGGCGTCTCCTTCTGCCAGACGGCGTGGGCGGAAATGATCTGTTCGTCGAACTGCGCGCCGGTCGCGAGCGTCACGCGGTCGTTATAGAAGGCCCCGCCGGCCTGAAGACCGAAGAGTTGATCAGGTTTGACGAACAGGTTCGCGAGATAGGCGCGATTGCCGTTGACGTCACCTGCATCGCCGCCGCGGCTGATGACGGACGACCGGCCGTTGCCGATGCCGGCCTTGTAGTTCAGATTCAGACCGCCGGCCGGAATCGCGCCCTCGACGAGCCCGCCGACGAAATGCACCGGCAGAAGACGGCCGCCGAACTGGATCATCTCCGGCCGCGTAATCGTCGTCTGCAGCCACTGTCCGTGATGGAACGCGGTGTTCCAGTAGTTGATCGGCGTGTGATAGCGGCCGAGCGAAACCTTGAGTCGATCGCTCTGATCGAAGCGAACGATCATGCGTTCGACTTCGGTGTTGAAGCCCGTCGCGGGCGGCGAGCCCGTGCCGGCATCGCTGCGCGGCGTGAAGCTGATTTCGCCGAAGAACGTGGTCCTCTGCGACAGTTCCGAGGCCATGTGCAGGGTCAGCTGCCCCTCGAAAAAGCCACGCGCGCCCTCCACGCGCTTCGTCTGCGCGAAGTTGACGTCGCCGAACCCGGAGATCTTCAGGCTCGGATACTCCCGCGCCGCCTCCTGATGTTCGTCGTGAGGTGGCGTGCTCTGCGCGGCGGCCACCCGGCCGATCGACAGAGCGCACACACCAATGAGCAGGATCCGGCGCAGAGGCATTTGCAGAATCTTACTCGGACTCGGACTGATGTACCCAGGCGTGCAACCGGTCGAACCCAAAAACATCGTCCTGAGTACTCGTGAAGATGCGCAGGTCCCCGTCCTGGGAAACCACAAAGGCGATGACGCCGGGATGCGCCTTCACAAGGCGATACGCGCTGCGATGGCGGGTGCCCAGGCGATCGAGCTCGCTCACGGGCATCGGCTCTCCGGTCTTGAGGTTTCGGAGCTCCCGTGACTCGCGATTCGCGCGCCCGGGATCCACGAGGATCTCCCCGCCAAATCCATTGACTCGAAGTTCACGGTCGAGCACGACACAGCCGTCGACAGAGGAAAGGCCGGAGACGATGTCCGCCTTCGCGAAAACGGCGGCCCGCCGCCAGTTCCACTCGTGATCGGCCCGCTCACGCGCCGCGGAGTCCTTCGCCAGAAAATGCTCGATGCACGTGTCCCAGAAGTCCTGAATGTCCTGACCGAGCGCGATGCTCGTGTCGTACGTGCAACGAATGTCGAAGGCCTCCGGCCGTCCGGATCCGGGCAGGACCACGAACGCTCCACCGTGACCCCGCGCCATCGCGCTGGAGAGCACGCGCGACCAGGCCTTATGAGTGAAGTCCGCCAGGGTCACTGAACCACCGAAGTAGTCGCGGGCCTGTGGTCCGCGTTGCATCGCGATGCGATCGAGCACGCCGGTCCCGAAGTCTTTCCAGAGTGCGGAGACCTGATCGACGAGTCCGTAGTCGACGATCTGGCGGATGCGGCCACGCTCGAGCACCAGCGTGTACCAACCCTCGGTCAGCCGCACATGCGCCGGACCAAGCACGCGAACGATGAGCGACGCGTGCCGCTCGATGGGAACGATCTCCGGCCGGCCGATTCTGATGTCGCGGCCCATCTCGCCGGTGACGACGATGCCCTTGCAGCGCAGCGCGGCGCCGTCGACCGTGCCGTCAACACTCACGGCTCCTTCCGTGACTAACAAACCTGCATGCGAGCCCGACACCGCTGGCGCGAGACGGCGAAGCGAGTCCAGGTCGGTCAATGGCACGTCCATCGTCGCGGCGAGCGAGCCGTCGCGCGAATCAACCCGCGCATTGACGAGCTTGAACTCCGGGAAACGGCCCTCTTCCTCCGCGAGGCTGGTCTGATACGCGAGCTGAACGAGCCGGTGGATGCCGGCATCGGAGATCGGCGCCGGCGGCAGCGTGTCGCCGCCCGGCGGGTTCAGGTGGCGGCGAATCAGCACGAACGTGTTCGATAGATCGCGGGGCCCGCAGAACTGAGGGAGGTCGGCAATCTGAAGGCCGACGGTGAAGGAGTTCAAGGGCACGCGCGAATGTTAGCTTAGGGGCCATGATTGACGCTGCTCTCGAAACCGCCATCCTTCACAGGATTACGAAGATCCCGATCTTCGAAACGCTGAAGATGAACACAGTGACGTTCGGCCCCGGCCTGTGCGAGTTCCGGGTGCCGCGCCAGAAAATCTATGACGGGGTGTTCGAGTCGTTTCACGGCGGGATCCTCATGACCATTGCCGATTCCGCAGCGTGCTTTGCCGTGCTCACAGAGACCACGCCCGATCAGCTCATGACCACGACGGACATGAACATCCGGTTTCTGGCGCCGTGCCTGACCGACGTCAGCGTCACCGCGCGCCTCATCAAGCGAGGCAAGTTGATGTGCCCTGTCGCCGTGGACTTGTTCGACGCGGCTGGCAAGCAGGTGGCCGTCGCGCAGGTCAATTACATGCTGCTCGATCGAATGCCCAGTCGCTGAGGCATTCACGATGAACGGCCCAGGGTCGGCGCCAGTCGACCTACCACCTGATCAGCGGCACCACATTTACACCCGCGATCGTCCGGTGCGACGAGCTGTCTTCGCCGCTGCTGGCCACAAAGAACCCTTCGACCGCAAAGCCTATCCGGCTGTTGCGCCCGAACTCCTTGCCGGCGGCGAGACTGAAGATGAGGCCGCCCTCGCTGACCTCCATCGGAAGATAGACCTGCGGCGTTGGCGTATTCGCCGGGTACGGCCGGTACGCGGCGAACCGGTGAAATCCGAGCCCACCACCCGGACGAATGAAGACACCCGATGGACTCGTCCACTGAACGAATCCGTTCCACGTCCGTACCTGCGCCACGTTCGGTACGCGATTGGTGATGATTCGAACACCGTTCGGAACGATGTCGCCCTCGCCCGGCTTCTCATCGTTCATGCCGTAGAAGCCGAACAGGGCGCCGATACTGACGTGCTTTCCGGTGCGCCAGCTGATGCGTCCATCGATGGCCGGACCCGCGATGCCGTTGACCGGCGTCTGCACGGCGGCGATGCCGACAGACCCGCCGAGCTGCAATCGCGGTGCGCGTGGCTGTTCCTGCACGGCCGTCTCGACGATCGGCGCGCTCGCGGACTGCACCGGCGATGATGGTTCGTACACGATTCGCTGCGCCCCGTTCTTCGGCTGAAGTGCGCCGACGATGGCGCCAGCGCCTGCGCCGACGCCGGCGCCAAACCCGACCAGCACCGGAATCTGGATCAGATCTTCCGCGCATTCCCCACCGCAATGCAGCACGAGTGGCGCGACGACCATCCCGACCAGCATTCCCACCAGGGCGCGCTTGCGCACCTCGCGCGTCGGCATCGCGACTCTCGTGACACGGCTCAACGGAATATGGAACTGCCGGCCCGCGCGCTCGACAACGACCTCGCTGGCCGAAATTGATCTGAGCTTGCCGGTTTGAACAGGGCCGTCGACCAACGTCACCAGGACCTGTTTGTCACGTGCCCAGGACGGAACTGTCTGCGCCGATGCGGGCGCGGCTACGGCAGAAACCATGACAGCGCTTGCGAGAATGGAGATGATCCGGCGCACTCCTGCCTCCACTCGGTAATGCGCGTGAATTGATGAGCGAGGCTCAGCCTGAGCCGATTCCGCCGGAATCGCGCATTAATCATCGGAGGTCACGATGAGTCGATTCCCCGGCAGCGGCGCTGCCATTCTCTGCACCGTCGTTCTGCTTCTTCCAACATTGGCGCATGCACAGTCCCCGGACCAGCCGCCGGCCGCGCCGGCGAAACTGAATCTCGCGGCCGCGCAACAGACCGCGCCGGGTCCACTCGGTGGCGCGCGATTGATGAGCAACCCAAAATCGCCCGTGGCCAAAGGCGCGGTCATCGGCCTCCTGGCCGGGCTTGGTGTCGGCGTAGTCGTCTGCACTGTCGGCGAGTGTCACGGCGACGAGGGTGATGGCGCTGTAGCGTCCGTGCTTCTCATGGGGGGCATTGGCGCCGGCATCGGCGCGGCGGTCGGCGCGATTCTGAGACCGGACGCCGGCCACGCGCCGATCTATCGCTCGCGCGGCGGCACCTCAATCGCAATGTCGCCTGCGATCAGCAAGCGCGGCGGCGGGTTGACTGGCGTCATCCGCTGGTGATCACGGTATTGCCATCCGATTCGCGTGATGACGAGTGTGAAATCGCCGGCGATGTTCCTCGAATCGGCCGATGAAGTGTCCCGGGAAAGGTTGACTACCTCATACAGAGTTGTGGTTCGGTGAACCCCGGCGTCGGAATCCTCGGCAAAACTCCGGCACGCGACGTGCTGTGTCATTCCCCCGAGGCATCACATGATCGAACGTCGACAGGATCCACGGATTCCAGGAGTGTTCGAAGCCAAGTGGCACGCACAGTCGGGCGCGGCCCAGGGGCGCCTGACCGACCTCAGCTGGCACGGGTGCTTCGTGGACGTGGCCAATACCCCGTCCGTCGGCGATGACGCGCTCATTACGGCGACGATTAACGGCACCTCAGTCAAGCTTCACGGCCAGGTGCGGCACGTCTGGCCGCGCATCGGATTCGGCATGGAGATCGATCCGAAGTGGCCGATGACTGAACCGGAGCGCAGCGCCATGCGATCGCTGCTGAACCCTGAGCCGTCGCTGGTCTGGCGCGATTGACCTTCGTCTCGGGCGTCAGCGGTCAGCGAACCGCGTAAACCGGGCCACCACACGCCGTCGCCCTCCGCGACGGCTTTCGTCCTGAGCCCGGTAATCGTCGAAACTGCGATGGGATGTGGCCCTGGCGCAGCGCCATTGATGTCGCGCGCGACCGCCGCCCATGTCAAACCGCCGGCGCGCCGTCGCTCATCGATCGCGCGGTACAGCGCGTTCAGGTCGAAGTCTCCGGTCGCCATGCCGCCGGAAATGGTACCCGGCCTCGTCAGACGCCCGAGTCGATGGGACTTGCTCCGGACCGAGTTGGAGAAACTCCAACCCGTGGTCAACGCTGCTTTTGACATTTCTCCAGCTCCGTCCGTTCAGATGCGCGGCGCGTCCCGAAACTGGTTCCGGCATCAGGTTTGCTCTGTCCTGATCGCTGGGACGATGCTATCGTCGTCGTCTCCACGAGGGAGATATGGCCGAGAACGAACTGGCAGCGATCAAAGCCCGCCTGGAGACCGTCGACGCAGGCGTTGATCGAATGGATGCGAGGTTCGACGGAATCGACGCGCGCCTGGATCGAATGGACGCAAGGTTCGCCGGCGTTGACGCGAGGTTCGCCGGCGTTGACGCGAGGTTCGACGGCGTTGACGCGCGATTCGATCGTTTGGAGACGAAGCTCGACGAGACGCGCCATGAGATGCGTCTGCTTCACGAGGATCTCGTCCATCGGATTCTGGCGCTGGTGCCGGATCCCGCCGAGATTGAGCGGCGTTTCCGGCGCGCGGACGATGAGCTGCGCGAATCAATCGAGCGACGGCTCGAGCCGCTCGAGGCGGCAGAACGGGCACGCCGCCGTCCGGACGCGAGCGCTTCGTCGAAGCCGTAGTCGTCACTCGAGCTCGCGAACAAATCGCAGGCCCGTCGATTCGTACCCCATGCTGCGATAGAAGGCGTGCGCGTCGGCGCGCGTGTGGCGGGTCGTCACCATCATCACGTCCGCGCCGCGGCTGCGGACCCAGTCCTCCGCCGCCCGAAGCAGCGCGCGGCCGACGCCGTGGCGGCGGTACGACGCCGTAATCGCGAGCGCCATGAGCCGGCCGTGCAGGCCATCGCGTTCCCACGCCAATCCCACCGCGACGCCCGCAACGCCGGCGACGCGCCCCTCCATTTCGGCGACGAGCGTCCTGTTCGAATCGTCAGTTGCCAGCGCCTTCAAGCGCGCCAGCATCTCGGACTCTGTCGTGGGATATCCGAGCTCGGTGATGAGGCCTGCAATAGAGGCTGCGTCCTCAACGGTGGCGTCGCGGATCAATCCATGACCTCCTTCAGCCGGCCTGCCCAGCCCATCAGATAGCCGACGAGCGCGATTGGCAGACAAGCGACGGCAGCCAGCAGGTAAGGCGGGCCGTCCGACGGCATGATGTCCCGGCTCATGACGACCAGGTCGTACGGATAGTAGAAGTACGCGGCAGCAAGAATCGCGGCAGCCAGTGCGTAGATCGAGGTCCAGACCCGCGGGCCGAATTCCGTCCAAGGAACGATTGTGAAGAGCAACCACAGACCGGCTGCCTCGCCGGCGGCCACGACGAGGAGCAGCAACGGATTCTCACGTTCGACGGGATGACCGACGACGGCGTCGAGCCGTGTGTCCACGAACGCCGTCTGCAATACCGAATGGGCGGTGATCGCGAGAAACATGGCGAGCGCCAGCAGCGGGAGGTTCACCGCCGGCCGGCGGCGCCCGAACGCCCAGCCTGCGGCCGCGATGGCGGCGACCGCACCCGCATTAATAAGGATGAGGGTCACGTTCAGTATGATGCCGCACGACATGCAGTTGGACGCAGGCAATCGTTTCCGCACGAGTTCGCTTCTCCTTAGCCTCTCTACCGCCGGGCTGGCAGCCATCGCGTGGGCGGGCATCGGTTTCGCCCAGCAGCAACGCGAGCCGGCGTCGCGCGCGGCGGTGGTCCTCACCTGGAATCAGGCGCAGCGCGAAGCGGGATTCGCGGGGATGGAGAACCTGTTTCTCACGCGCACCGTGCGCGCGAGCAATCGCCCGCATCCATTGCCGGCGGGAAAGCCACTCTCCGCATTCGCGCCCGGTGGCGCCCGCGCCGAGGAGTTCGATCGCTTCGTGAAAGATCAGAAAGTCGCGGAACTACTGGTGCTGCAGGACGGCACGGTCCGCCTGGAGCGGTACGCGCTGACCGGCGGCCCGAACGTGCGCTGGCACTCTTTCTCGGTCGCGAAATCGATCACCTCGACGCTCGTCGGCGCCGCGATGAAGGACGGCGCGATCAAGAGCCTCGATGATCCCGTGACGCGCTACATCACCGATCTCCGCGGCAGCGCCTATGACGAAGTGACGGTCAGGCAGTTGCTGACGATGACGTCCGGCGTGAAATGGAACGAGGACTACACGGACATGAACTCCGACGTCGCGCGCATGTATGCGGAACCGCCGGCGCCCGGCATGGACATGACCGTGAGCTATGTCCGCAAGCTGCCGCGTGAAGCGCCGCCGGGCGCGAAGTGGGTCTATAAGACGTCCGAAACGAATCTCGTCGGCGTGCTCGTGATGGCGGCAACGACAAAGGCCGCTCGCCGAGTACCTGTCAGAAAAGATCTGGCGGCCGTACGGAATGGAACGCGACGCGGAGTGGATGATTGACGACGTCGGTCACGAACAGGGTGGCTGCTGCCTCGCGATGATCGCGCGCTTCGGCCAGTTCATTCTCGAGGGCGCCCACGTCGGCAGCGCATCGGTCGTTCCGGACACGTGGCTGGCGGAAGCGACGCGCTCGCAGGTCAAGGGCACCGAGTACGGATATCAGTGGTGGACGCGCCCCGACGGCACCTTCGAAGGCCGCGGCATCTATGGGCAGACCCTGCACATCGACCGCGCACGCCACCTCGTCATCGTCATCGACAGCGCGGCGGAGGCGCCGACCGGCCGCGGGATCGGCCAGGCGCGACAGGACTTCATCGCCGCGGTGAAGGCGGAAATCGATCGCGAGAAGTAGGCCGGGCCTTCAGGCCCGGCTCGGTTGGCGGCCCTGAGGGCCGCCCTATGTTCAGTCGAACAGACTTTGCTGCGGTCCAGGCGGCCGCCGGAACGCGGCGGTCGAGAGTTCCAGTTTTGCGGTCAGGCCGTTCTTGCGCCGGTGCAGCTGGAACATCTGATCGATGGATTCGGCGAACGGGCCCTCGCCGCTCATCCGGCTGCCAAAGTTCGGGTCGTTGAGCTTTCCGTCGCGCATCGCGCGCAGGCGATTCAGTACTTTCTCTTTGCGATCGGGAAAGTGTGAGGCCAGCCAGTCCGCAAACAAGTCTTTCACGCCGTACGGCAACCTCACCACCGTTCTGCCGGCGGTTGTCGCGCCGGCATCGGCCGCGGCTTTTAGAATCGCGGGCACTTCAAGATCGGTCAGGCCCGGAATGATTGGCGCCGTCATCACACCGACCGGGATGCCGGCGGCCGCGATCTCGCGTATCGCGTCAAGACGACGCGCGGGCCTCGACGCGCGCGGTTCCATGACGCCGGCGAGGTCATTGTCGAGCGTGGTGATCGACACCATTACCTGGGCGGCCTCATGCGCGGCGAGCTCGCGGATCAGATCGATGTCGCGCGTGACCGTGTGGCTCTTGGTGATGATCGCGACCGGATTCCTGAAGTCGAGCATCACTTCGAGACACGCGCGCGTCAGTTTCAGGCGCCTTTCGACGGGCTGGTAGCAGTCGGTGACGCCGCTGAAACCGATCGCCTGCGGCGTCCATGACTTCGCCATCAGTTCTTTGCGCAGCAGCGCGGCGGCGTTGTCCTTGACGAAGATCTTGCTCTCGAAGTCCATCCCCGCCGACAGGCCAAGGTATTCGTGGTACGGCCGCGCGTAGCAGTAGATGCAGCCGTGCTCGCAGCCGCGGTACGCGTTGAGATACACCGCCATTCCGACGTCGGGGCTGTCGTTGTAGCTCAGGATGCTCTTCGAGGTGTCACGGAACAGTTCCGTCGCGACAGGCGGGCGTTCGTCGTGATCGTCGACGCGCTCGGAAACGAGCGCGAGTCGCTCAAAACGCCCCGTCGGGTTTCCCGGCGCGCCGCGGCCGATCATCACGCGGGGGGACTTCGTCCCCGCCGCACCCCCCTTACGCGCTCGCTCGCGGGGCCCCTCTGCCCCACTCCGCTCGCGCGGCTCACTCGCCATGGCTCGTTCGCGAGAACATCACCACTCCAGTCTATGGCGCGGTGTGACGGATCGGGTCAGTCTTGTCTGATCGCCCTCACTGGATCGACACGCATGGCGCGGCGGGCTGGCACCAGACACGCGAGAATCGCAGCGGCCAGCACGACCGCGGCCACGCTCACGAGCGTCAGTGGATCCCACGGCTCCACGCGGTACAGCACCGCGGCGCCGAGCCGCATCAATGCGATCCCGGCGCCGAGACCGATGAGAAGACCGGCGCCCGCATGTCGGAGGCCCTCTGACAGCAGCTCTCGGAGCACGTCGATGGGCTTCGCGCCCAGCGTCATGCGCAGTCCAATTTCGCTCGTGCGCGCGGCGACGACGTGAGAGGTGACGCCGTAGACGCCGACAAGGGCCAGTACCAGGGCAAGCACCGCGAATGCGCCCATCAGCGTCGCCTGCGCTCGCTCCGCGCCGACTGATTTCTCAACGACTTCCTTCATCGTCCGCATGTTGGCGAGTGGAAGGTTCCGATCGAAGTCGCCGACGACGCTGCGCACCGCGCCCGGAAGTGCCGCGGTTCCCTCGCTGCCGCGCACGATGAATGTCAGTGACGACGTGATCGCCTGTGGAAGCGGCCGGTAGAACATCGGGTTGACCTCGGTGGTGAGTCCCCAATGCCGGACGTCACCGGCGATGCCAACAACGCGATACCCAATCGATCGATCGGCTCCGAACCGCATGATTGATCCCACCGGATCGATGTCGCCCCAGTACCGCCGCTTGGCCGCTTCATTGATGATGACGACCGGCGCCGCGGTCGCCGAGTCCTCGCCGGAGAATCCGCGACCCTTCAGGATGGGTATCCCCATCGTGCCGAAGTAGCCCGCCGTGACGATCCGTGGATGCGCGCGCACTGGCGGTTCGTCGGGTACTGGTTCACGTCCGTCGATCTGAATCCCCTGCCGCGCGTCACCGCCGGAGAGCGGAAGGAAATCAATCGCACCAACATTCGTGACAGTGGGAACGCCCTGAAGGCGGCGCTGTAGATCGTTCAAGGCCAGAAGACGTGACTCCGGCGACGGGTACCGCGCGACCGGCAGCGTCACGCTCACGACCAGACGATCACGGGTCTCAAACCCAAGCGGCTGTGCGACTGTCGTCTGGAAGCTCCGCAGCACAAGGCCGGCGCCGACGAGCGCCAAAGATGCGAGCGCCATCTCGCCGATGACGAGCGCGACACGCACACGACGACGGATCGCGACCGGGCCCCGTCCTCCTGCGGCGAGCATTTCACTCGTGGCCGGCCGCGACGCCTGCAGTGCCGGCAACAGACCGAAGATCAGACCCGTCAGCAGCGACAGCGCGATCGCAAAGCCGAGCGCGCGGCCGTTCAGTGCGAGATCTTCAACGCCGATCACGGACAGCCGCTCAGGCATCACGAGGGGCAGCGCGCGAATGAGAACGATGCCGAGCACAATGCCTGCCGCACCGCCAAGTGACGCAAGACCAAGGCTTTCCGCGAGCGACTGCGCGATGAGACGCTGGCGGCCCGCGCCAAGCGCTGAGCGAACGGCCATTTCGCGCCCGCGCGTCGCCGCACGCGCCAGCAGAAGGCTCCCGACATTCACGCACGAAATCAGCAGCACCAGACCCACAGCCGCGGAAACGACGACCAGCGAGGTGCGGACGTCGCCGAGAAAGCGATCGCGCATCGACATGACGTAGCTGCCATGGCCGGGACTCTCATCGGGATACTGCTCTTCGAGCCGCTTCCCGAGCCGGTCCATCGCATCAACCGCCTGCGGCATCGTCACGCCGGGCTTGAGCCGCGCGAACACTTCGAGCGAGTGCCAGGTCCGTGACGGCGCCTCTCCGGCGGTCTCGAGCACGAGCGGCAAGTACACGTCGTAGTCCTCCGCAAACGTGAACTGGCGCGGCAGAACGCCGACAATTTCCCAGGGCGCCGGCGCGCTGTTCAGCGTGACCTTGCGGCCCAGGACGTTCGGGTCGCCGCCGAAGCGATGCAACCAGAATTGATGGCTCAGGATGATGACGCGGTGCTGTCCGTTGATTTCATCCTGCGCGATGAACGATCGGCCAGCCGCGGGTTTCACGCGCAGCACGTCGAAGAACGACGCGCCAACCAGGGCCGCGGTGAGCCGCGCGGGCTCGCCGTCACCGGTCAGCGTCACGGTAGTGTCCGACAGGGCGGCCATGTTCTCGAACACCGTGTTGCTTCGGCGCCAGTCCAGGTAGTCGGCCGGCGACACGGCGTTCGTCAGCACGCCCTCGCGCGCGCGTTTTTCGAAGACCATCGCGAGCCTGTCGGACTCGGGATACGGCAGCGCGCGGATCAGGACCGGGTCGACGAGCGAAAAAATCGCCGTGTTGGCGCCAATGCCGAGCGCGAGGGTGAGCACCGCCAGCGTCGAGGTGAGCGGATGGCTGCGCAGGAGCCGCAGGCCGTGGCGGATGTCCGTCGAGAGCGCGCGCATATGTCGTTTCCCTTCTTTCACTTGCAGCGCCGGCCGCGGCCGCCGCATCCAGCGCATGGCGAAGCCCTGGCTGATCAGATCGCCGAGGGCCGCGATCCAGAGACGCGCCAGGGCCAGTGGCCCATGGGCCTCCCGCCGGAGATCCGCGAACAGCGCGACGAGGTCGTCGCCGGCCTCGCGGCGAAACTCCGCCGGCAGAATCAGGAGCAGGCGGCGATAGACGCGTTCGTGCGCGGTCATCGTCAGGCCTTCTTCAGGAGCCGCTTCATACGGACGTCGGCGACGAGCTCGCGCAGGCGCGCAGCTTCGAGGCGGGCCGCCTGTTCGCCGAACATGGTGAGCCGGAAGTACCGGCGCCGTTCGTCATCGTCTCGCGGCCGACGCCGCTCGGATTCCTCGACGAGCCCGGCCGCCAGCATCGTGCGCAGCGTGCGATAGAAGTTGGCGGGCATGACCCGCTCGCCGCCGGTCTGTTCCTGGATTTCCTTGACGAGGCTCCAGCCGTGGCGCTCGTCGCCCGAGAGCGCGAGCAGGATCTGGAACACGAGCGGCTTGAGCGGCAGCAGTTCGCGCGGGTCGGCGGGCATGGCCGACAGACTAGCGTCAGAGTGACACTAGTGTCAAATTGACGCGGATCGCCGGCGGTTCAGGCTTCGTCAGGGAACTTTCGCCGCAGCTCGCGGTACAGATTCACGATCATCTGCAGGCTCTCGTCCTGATTCGGCAGGAACTGGAAGCCGGCGATGCAGGATACAGTCCCGTTCGCGCCGACGGATTCCACGTGGCGGCATTCACAGCGCACCATCGTTTCCGTTCCATCGCCGATCGAAAACAGAAACGTCTGGACGGAGCCGTTGGGGAACGTGACGGGACTCTCGACTGAAAACCCGCCCAGGCTGATCTCGCGGACGGTGACCTTGGTTGCCACCTCGACGCCGTAGCCCTCGAGTGACGAGAGCACTTTCACGCGCGGCAGGCGCCGGCGTTCGGCGCCGGCATGGGCTTTGTGCGGAGGCGGTGAGGCGGGAATCGGCCTGGCAGTTTCGGAACCACCCGCCAGGCTCTTCCATAGTTTGTCGAAAACGCTCATCGTTTCCGTCTGCGCGTCGTGCGCTCCAATGTGCGCGCGAATTGTACACGGGTTAAGACGCGGCCCGGGTGTAGAGTGTTCGCGCACGTTCATTCCTTGGAGGGATTCATGTCACGCGCCATCCGTTTCGTTGCATCAGCATTTGTGATTACCGCGTTCCTCGGCGGCGCCGCGCTCGCGCAAGGCTCGTCAACGGCCAAGCCGCCGGCCAAACCCCCGACGCAGACGACCCAGAAGCCCGCGCCGAAGCCGGCGCCGAAGGCCGAGCTGCTCGACATCAACAGCGCGACCAAGGACCAGCTCGCGTCTTTGCCCGGCATCGGCGACGCGCTGGCCGCGAAAATCATCGCGGGCCGTCCCTACAAGCAGAAGACCGAGCTCAAGACGAAGAAGATCATTCCGGGCGCGACCTACGACAAGATCGCCGCGAAGATCATCGCCAAGCAGTAGGGCGACAAACGTTTATCGCATCAAACACTCACGTTTCTCACGGAGCCAGGGGAACACTGAGGGCACGGATCGGTTGCTTTGGGTTTCCCCAAAGAAACATCCGAGATCTCGGTGTTCCCTCTGTCTCCGTGATAACGGCGGCGCTTCGACGATCGAAGACTAGCTCGCGGCCAGTTGCGCGAGGTGATTGAGATCGTGGCCCGCCATCGTTTCGACGATGGTGCGGAAGGTCATGGTGCCGCGCTCTGGATGAGTCACGGGCGTATCCATCGCGGCGCCAGATTTTGAAGAAATCAGCGCAATATTCCAGGCGCGGACCGCGCTGAAGACATCGAGCGCCGCCCCGGCGCTGAGCGACGAGTACTCCGCCGCCCACCGATCCTGATCGTACGGCTGGATGACGTGATGGTCGTCAGCGAGAGTCTGACGCAGCCGAAACGCGTACGCGATCTCCGTATCCGCGAGATGACAGAGGATTTCGCGCGGGCTCCACTTCCCCGCCGCGCGCGGCCGATCCATCCGATCCTGCGGCAGCTTGTCCGCGATCGCGGCAAGCTTCGCGGCGGTCTGGCGGATGACGTCGTGCGGATCGCGATCGCCGAGACATGAGGCGTAGGGATTCAGGGCCATGGGGCGGATGATACGCCGCGTTCGTGAATTCACCATGGAGGCAAGGTGAATAAACCAACGAGCCACGATCCGACTCTTCTTCGAAATTCATCGGTGAATTCGTGGCCCCCATCGAAGCGGACGAGTTCGTGGCGCACTCCGCGCCCGCGAAGGAACTCCAGGTCAGAATCCAGGTGCTTCGCGTACCACGTGTCCTGCGTGCCGCAGCCGATGAGCACCGGCGGCCATGTTGCGTTGGCGAGCTCGCGCACGTCCGGCGGGATATCGCCGCCGAGCATCACGAGCCCCGCCGCGCGATGGGAGCCGCGAAGCGCCGCGCGCGCGGCCATCGAGGCGCCCTGGGAAAAACCCAGGAAGACGACTCGTAATTCGGAATTCGGATTTGTGGGTTCGGAGTTAGAGCGTTCGGCAACGACCGTCGCGACGGCGCGGTTCACGTACTCGATGTTGTCGGCAATCGCGAGCTCGCGATCCTGGCGCGTCATCCAGCTCGCCACGACTGCCTGGTCGTTGCGTGTGTAGAAACGATGCAGCGCCTGCACTGAAATCAGCCGCCACCGCTCAGCACCGGGAATCCGGCGCATCTCCTCGAGCATCGGCTCTGCGCTCTGACCGTAGCCATGAAAGCCGACGAGGACGCGGCCAGAAACAGCGTCGGCCGAATCCTCGACGAGAACCCGGCCGTGCGTCTGTGTTTGGATTGAGAGCGATCGCATCAGGCCAACGTTAACCGCTTCTTGCGGCGTTACCTCATTGAGGAGGGCTGAACAGCGCCAACCCGGGAATGTCTCGAAAATCGGCCGGATTGAGGGTCCACAACGACGCCCCGTGCTCAACCGCACAGGCGGCGATTGCGAGATCCATGTCGCGGCCGCGGGCACGAGCGAGCTGCTGGTACCACTGCGCGGCTCGGATGGCTTCGTCGGTGCCGAAAGGCCAGGCATCCGCCGGTGTAAGAAGCTCATCGGCGTCCGTGACTTCGTCAACCGTCCTGGGCCCGCGCCGCCATTCATATAGCACCAGAGCGGACGCGGCGATGACGTGCCCGGCCGCGACCGTCCGTTCCAACGCACGCAAGGATCGCCGCGGGCCCGTCAGCGCATCGACGAGCACCGACGTATCGAGGTGGACAATCATTTCGTCGCGCGGCTCCAGCCGGCGCGGCGTGAGCGCCTGATCTCAACGAGTTCTGCATCGACCGCGGCGGCGGACCGTGAGGTGCGGCGGCCAGCCGCGCGCCGGAGGACCGTGAGCAACCTGGCCTTTTCGTCGGGGGTCAATTGCGCTTCGCGGGCAGTGTGATGGGCGATCGCTTCGCGGACGATCACGCTCTGCGGCTTCCCGCTACGGCGCGCGGCGGCCCGCAAGGCGATGACGGTTTCTTCGTCAAGTGAAAACGTCAGCTTGGGCACGGTGGCAATACTACCATACTACGTAAGTATTGCCTTACGCATACAAAAAAGGCCGGGCCCGATGAAGGACCCGGCCGTGAGCAGAGCGTGGCGGGCTGAAGACGACCGTCCAGGTGAACTACGTGAGCACCGGGTGCTTCAGGTGCCAGCTCGTATGAATCTGGTACTGGTGCGCCACCGACAGGATCTTGTCGTCGTTGTAGAGATTGCCGCAGATCACCGCGCAGATCGGCTGCTTGTTGTAGACCACCGGCGTTGGCGCCGGCGCGGGCGCCGCGCCCGCTGCGCCGGTTGCACTCCCAGCCGCGGCTCCGCCGCCGCGTCCGCCACCGCCGCCGCCCTGCGGTGAATCGAATTTGTACGGCACGACCGCGGCTGGATGACCCGTCGACGCGTGAAGACCGACGTCGTAGCCGTTGCCGGGAATGTACATGTCGAAGTCTTTGAGCAGCTCCGCCATCTGCGTGATCAGGATCTGACGCCGGCGCTGCGAGTTGATGAAATCGAACGCGCGGGTCGATCGTCCGTTCGTCCACCGCGTAAGCGCGGCCATTCCTGTCGGCCGGCCGGGATCGCCGCCGCGCCCACCGCCGCGGCCACCACCACCAGCGGCTGCGGCAGGATCCGCGCCCGCCGCTCCCGCTGCGCCAGCCGCTCCGCCACCTGCGGCAGTGGCTGCTCCCGTATCAGCGGGCGTTCCCGCTCGGCCGCCGCCCGCGCCACCGGCGCCACCGCCGCGCTGCGGCGCTTCAGGCAACGTCGCGAGATCGATGCCGAGCTCCTTCGCCTTCCACTGCACGTACGAATCGAACGCCGCGGCTGACTCGACGCCGAGTCCACCACCGCCGCCACCCGGCCGTGCGGCGATTTCCTTCGGTACGGCGCCAAGTTCCTTCAGCGTGTCGACGAATTCCTTGGGCGCGCCCGCATCGACGCCCATGCGCACGGACGCGAGCTTGATGTTCCGATCGAACTGAAATGGCGTGGTCACCGTCGACGGATCCTTCGGGTCGACGCCGTGGATCACGCTGAAGACCATCGCGCAGTCTTCGATCGTCCGGCAGATCGGTCCGACGCGATCCTGCGACCACGCGAGGACCATGCCGCCATGCCGGCTCACGCGGCCGTACGTGGGCCGCAGCGCCGAGAGCCCGCACTCGCGTGACGGCGACACGATCGATCCCGAAGTTTCAGTACCGATGCCGAACGCGACGCAGCCGGCGGCTGTGGCTGACGAGGGACCGGCCGAGGATCCGCTCGATCCACGGCGAATGTCCCAGGGATTGTTCGTGCGGCCGCGATACCACTGATCGCCCGAGGCGAACAGGCCCGTCGCCAATTTCGCGATGAGCACGGCGCCGGCATCGCGCAGGCGCACGACCATTTCGGCGTCTTCGTCGATGACACGATTCTCAAAGTCCGCCGATCCCCACGTCGTCCTCGTCCCCTTCGTCGAGAACAGATCCTTGATGCCGTACGGAATCCCGTGCAACGGACCGCGGTACTTGCCCGCTTTGATCTCCGCGTCGGCCTTCGCCGCTTCCGCGAGCGCCTGCGTTTCCATGATCGTCACGGCGCAGAGCAGCGTCGGGTCGTACTTCTTGATGCGGTCCAGATAGATCTTCGTCAATTCCGTGGACGTGATGCGGCGCTCCCTAATGAGCGCGGACAGACGATGCGCCGGCAGGAACGCGATGTCTTCTGGAGACGTCGGCACGGCGCCGGTCCATTTCTCGGCGACGAACGTTCCGCGATTGAACGCGGCGGCGCCGCGCTCGCGGATCAATTTCTCGAACAGTGCGCCGGTGCCGTACGGGTACGGCTGGAACGTCCACGACACGGGCTCGCCGTTGCCGAGTGGTGTGGGCGGAGTAGCCTGGCCTTGCCCGCCACCGCGTCCACCGCCGGCCGGCGCCTGCGCGAGCACCTTCGCGCCGAACCCGAACGTGCTCGCCGCCGCCGCGACGACGGACATGAAGATGAAGCGCCGCCGATCGACGCCCTCGAGCGCCATGTCGTCGGCCGCCGCGCTGGCGTCGTTCTGTGCCTCGTCAAGCAGATCGAGTTCGTCGTGGTAATTCATTGGCATTACTCCAAGGTCAGAGGTAAAAGGTCAAAGGTCAGAGGTCAGAGGTCAGAGGGAGGGAAAAAGGGGAAAGGGTCAAAGGCAGGACCCAGAACACCGTCCGTACCTTTGACCTTTGACCTCTGACCTTTGACCTCTGACCTTTTACCTCTGACCTTCTCAGGTGCCCGCTACTTGATCGGAGCGGGCACGGTCAAAGTCACATCGTATTTCTTCAGCGTCTGGCTCAGCGTCATCGCCTTGATCAGGACGGCGTTGCCTTCGGCCATGGCCTTGGGCAGCGCGGCCTTCAAATCGGTGTGCGCCTTGAGCTGGCTGTCAGTGATGATGTCGCCGAAGCCCATCAGATCGCCCTTGAGCTGGCTGATGCGTCCGAGCACGTTGTTCGGATCGACGCCGGCGCCGCCGCCGCGGCCACCGCCGCCGCCACGGCCCGCGGCCGCCGCCTGCGCCGCGAACGCGCCGATGCCGAACTTGGCCTTGACCGTGTCGAACTCCTTCTGGAAGGCCTCGAACTGCTGCTTCACGGAGTCCGGCGCTTTCGACGCCTTCACCTTCGTCGCGACATCCGACATCTGGTTGTCGACGCTTGTCAGGGCGTCGGCCGTCAACGTGCCGCGCTTCTGCAGTTCGTGCAGATCGAGCGCCACTTCCATCGCGCGCTTGCGGCCGTTGTCGTTCTGCAGCATCGGGTCGCCGACGATCTTGATCGGCTTCGTCTCGATCACCTTGCCCGCGATGACGAGCGCGACGTTGTACGTGCCCGGCACGACCATCGGGCCTGCCGCGCCGCCGCCACCACCGCCGCCGCGGCCACCGAATCCGCCGCCGCCACCGCCGCACGGGTTCTGCGGCATGTAACCCGCTTCGGGCTGCGGAATCGCACCGCCGCCGCGGCCTCCACCACCACCGCCACCGCGGCCTGCCTGTCCAGCGGCGCCGGCCTGCGGCGGTCCACCGCCGGCCGGGAATCCTGCGCCACCGGCGCCCGCGCCGCCCGCGCGTCCGGCATCAGCCGCGTTCGCGCCGCCGCCACCACCGGCCTGGATCCCATCAACGCGCATGTCCCAGCACACGGTCTGGATGCCCGGCTGCGCGCGATTCGCCGGCACGCTGATCTCGCGCACGGTCTTGCCGGCCGCATCCGAGATGCGCAGCGAGACGTCGCCCAGCGCTTTCTTGAAATACATCTGAATCACGGCCTGGGTCGTCGGATTCTCGCCGAGCGTGAACTGGTGGCCCCAGAACTCGTCGTTGCGGTCGTCCCACTGACGCCACTGCAGCGCGGGATCGATCGAGAACAGCTTCGCGTCCGCCGCGCTCGTCGTCGCCTGCGTGTACTCCTGGATCGGAGACAGGTGATCGAGAATCCAGATGCCGCGGCCGTGCGTCGCGACGAGCAGCGCGTTGTCGCGCGAGTGGATCGTCAGCTCGTCCACGCGGATCGTCGGGAAGTTGTGGCCGGAGAGCCGGCGCCAGCTCTTGCCGCGATCGAGCGTGAGGAAGATGCCCGTTTCGGTCGAGAGGTACAGAACATCGGCGTTGCGGTGGTCTTCGGTGATCGACCGCGCGACTTCGCCCTTGAGATTGGCGTTCAGCGAACGGAATGTCGCGCCGAAGTCGTTGCTCACCCAGATGTGCGTCTCGAAGTCGTTGAGGCGATGCGCGTCCTGAGTGACGTAGACGGTGCCCGCGTCAAACCGCGACGCGACGGTCTCCGACACGAACCCGCCCTTCACGAAGCCCGGGATGCGATCCGCCAGCGACTTGTCCCACGTCTTGCCGCCGTCCTTCGTCACGCTCACCGTGCCATCGTCTGTACCGGCGTAGTACACGCCCGCCTGTTTCGCGGACTCGCCGACGGTCACGATTGCGGGCCAACTCTGGATGCCGTCGTTGGACGCGATGCGAACGTCGCTGTTACGGACGCCCATGATCATCTGCGCGGCACGATCCGGATTCGACGTCAGGTCCGGGCTGATCGCGGTCCACGAGTCGCCGCGATCGTTGGACCTGAAGATTTTGTTGCCGGCCGCGAGGAGCACGCCCGGGTCCGTCATCGAGAACTGCATCGGCGTGTCCCAGTGGAAGCGGTAATTGCCGCTCGGATTGGGATCCGTCGTGTTGCCCGGTGTCGGACGGATCGACTTCGACTCGCCCGTCAGCGTGTTGCGGCGGGTCATGTTGCCGTCCTGCGACTCGGTATAAACGATGCGTCCGTCGCGGGCGTCCATGATGGTGACGAAGCCGTCACCGCCCTGCACCTGGTGCCAGCGATCGTTGGTGATGCCGTTCGACGCGCGCACCGCGCTCGGGCCGCACCAGTTGTAGTTGTCCTGCATGCCGCCGCAGACTTCGTACGGGTAATCCATGTTGTACCCGACGTGGTAGAACGTCGCGATCGAGATGTTCGGGAACCAGATCCACGTGCGCGTCATGTCCCAGGTCTGATACACGCCGCCGTCGGTGCCAATCAGCACGTGGTTCGAGTTGTTCGGATCCCACCAGATCGCGTGCTTGTCGTCGTGCACGGGCTGATCGACGGGCGCGAACGTGCGGCCGCCGTCCGAGGACATCGACATGCGCACGCTCGCGACGAGCAGTCGATCCGGATTGTTCGGATCGATGCGCAGCTGCGAGAAGTACATCGCGCGGCCGTCCGGGTTGTTGCCGACTCGCCGCCACGTCGCGCCGCCATCGTCTGACTTGTAAATACCTTCCGCGGCGCCCTGCGGCGCGCCCTGACCTTCGGGCGTCGCTGCGGCTGGAGGCTCCGCCGCTGCGGCGCCTGCGCCGCCGCCCGCTGCTGCTGCACCGCCGCCACCCGCACGGCCACCGCCGGCCCGGCCACCACCGCCGCCGCCCGCGCGGCCGCCACCACCACCGCCGGCACGACCGCCGCCACCGCCGCCTGCGACCGCCGCGCCACCACCGGCGGCGCCGCCGCCAGCCGCTGCTGCCGCGGGCGCGCCTGCTCCACCGCCGCCGCCACGGCCTCCGCCACCGCCCGCGCCTTCAGCCTGCACTTCCGCATAAACAATGTTGGCGCTCGAGCGGTACACGTCGAGCGCGATGCGGCCGAGGTTCACCGTCGGAAGGCCGTTCGTGAGTTTCGTCCACGTGTCGCCGGCATCCGTCGACTTGTAGATGCCGCTGCCCGGGCCGCCGCCGTTCATGCAGCACTGCGAGCGCTGGCGCTGGTACATCGACGCGTAGAGGATGCGGTGATCCGAGTGCGACATCACGAGATCGTTGCCACCGGTGTTTTCGTTCACCGTCAGCACGGCCTTCCACGTGTTGCCGCCGTCGGTCGTCTTGTAGATCCCGCGATCGCCGCCCGGGCCCCAGAGCGATCCCGCGGCCGCGACGAGCACGATGTCGTTGTTGTCCGGATCGATCACGATGCGGCTGATGTGCTTCGAGTTCGGCAGGCCCATCAATTTCCAGTTCGTGCCACCATCCGTCGACTTCCAGATGCCGCTTCCCCATGACGCGCTCTGGCGGTTGTTCGACTCGCCGGTGCCAAGCCAGACGAGATCGGGATTTTTCTGAGAGACGGCGAGGTCGCCGACGGACATCAGTCCGTTGTGCTGGAACAGCGGCGTGAACGTCGCGCCGTTGTTGGTGGTTTTCCACACACCGCCGTGCGCGGATCCCACATAGAAGATGGCGGGGTTCGGCTCGTACGCCGCGATGTCCGCGATGCGGCCTGACGCCTGCGCCGGGCCAATCGACCGGAAGTGCAGACCGCCGAAGGGATCCGTATCCCCACCCGACTGACCCGCAATGGGCCGGGCCAGCACGGCCAGACCGAGGACAACTAATAAGGATAAGAACTGCCGAGCGCGCCTCACCATGGAACTCCCTCCCGTTACTACTGCGGGTCGGATTATAGGAGAGATGGCGGGTTAGAATCGCGCCCCATGCCGCTGACGCCCGGACAGTCCCTCGGTTCCTACGACATTGTCGAGGTCATCGGCGCGGGCGGCATGGGCCAGGTCTTTCGGGCTCACGATCGCAGGCTGAATCGAGACGTGGCGATCAAGGTGCTGCCCGACGCGTTTGCTTCCGACGCCGAGCGGCTGGCGCGATTCACGCGCGAAGCGCAGATGCTCGCGGCGCTGAACCATCCCAATATCGCCGCGGTTTACGGCTTCGAGGAATCCGGCGCCGGATCGTCGCGCATCTGCGCGCTCGTCATGGAGTTGGTGCCGGGCCAGGATCTTTCCGCGCACATCTCGCGCGGGCCGATGGCGGCCGCCGACGTGACGCCGATCGCGCGGCAAATCGCGGAGGCCCTCGAGACCGCGCACGACCAGGGCATCATCCATCGCGATCTGAAGCCCGCGAACATCAAAGTGCGGGACGACGGCGCCGTAAAGGTCCTGGACTTCGGGCTGGCCAAAGCAATGGCACCGGAAGCGACGAGCGCGACCAACGCGATGAACTCGCCGACGCTCACGGCCCAGGCCACCCAGATGGGCGTCATTCTCGGTACCGCCGCATACATGTCGCCGGAGCAGGCGAAGGGCAAGCCCGTCGATCGCCGCGCGGACATCTGGGCGTTCGGCGTCGTGCTCTACGAAATGCTCACGGGACGACGAGCGTTTGAGGGCGAAGACGTCTCGACGACGCTCGCCGCGGTGCTGATGAAGGAGCCGGAGTGGACCGCGCTGCCACCGGCCACACCGCCGGCGCTGACCACGCTGGTGCGCCGCTGTCTCGAGCGCGATCCGAAGAAGCGGCTTCGCGACATCGGCGAGGCGCGGCTGCTGCTCGAGAATCCCGCATCGCTCACTTCGGCGCCCGCTGCGGCGCCCGTCGTCACGGCCGCGGCGCACACGCCGCTCATCTGGCGCGCCGCCACCGCTGTACTCGCGCTGGCAGTGGTCGCACTGGGTCTGCTCTGGTGGACATCGCGCCAACCGGCGGCGGCACCTTCGGCTCGCATGAGCATCCTGCCGGCGAAGAACATCACGTTCGACCTGACGTTCCACCACAACATCGCGATCTCGAGGGACGGATCGACGATTGTGTTCGTCGGCATCGAGAATGGCACTCGGCGGCTGTACGTGAGACGGCTCGACGAATTCGACGCCCGCGTCCTCGAAGGCACCCAGGGCGCCGCGGCGCCATTCTTCAAGCCTGATGGCTCCTGGATTGGATTTTTCGCCGGCGCAAAGCTGGTGAAGATCCAGACGGCGGGCGGTCCCGTGATTCCGCTGGCGGATGCACAGGACAATCGCGGCGGTGTGTGGACCGATCGCGACACGATCATCTATGCGCCGAGCGCTGCGACGCCGGTTTTCGAGGTTTCCGCTTCCGGCGGAACTCCGAAGGAAGTCACGAAACTCAACGCAGACAAGAAGGAGCGCACGCATCGCTGGCCGGCGATGCTTCCGGATGGCAAAACCGTACTGATCACCGTCGGGAGCGTCGAGCGCCCCGACGACTATGACGAGGCCAGGATCGAGGCCGTCAATCTCAGCACGGGCGATCGGAAGGTCGTGATCGCGGCAGGACGCGCCGCCAGCTATTCGCCGACGGGGCACTTGCTGTTCGTGCGCGCCAGGGTGCTGTACGCCGTTCCGTTCAATGCCTCAACGCTCACCGCGGGCGAATCGCCGACGCCCGTCGTCGACGGCGTCTCGGGTGACGCCACAACCGGATCCGCGAATTACAAGCTCGCCGACTCGGGCGCGCTGATCACGGTCCCTGGTGATCCTGGCGGGATCGCCAGGCGTCTCGTCTGGGGCGACAGGCAGAAGAAGCTGACGCCCGTTGACGTCCCCGCCGGAGTCTACGGGGATCCGCACCTGTCGCCGGACGGCAAACGCCTGGCCGTCGCCATGATTACAGGCCCCGGCGGTACCGACCTCTTTGTGATCGATACCCAGCGCGCGACGTCCACCAGAATCACTTCCGGCGGGGCGAATCGCACGGCGTTATGGACCGCGGACGGGCTCCATCTGATCTACATCTCGTACGACCGCAATCGGAACGTCTCGAAGCTCATGAGGCGGCTGGCGGACGGCACCGGGCAGCCGGAAGCCGTCAATGAAGTTCCGGGCCAGGCGTATGCCGAGGACCTGACGAAGGATGACGCGACCCTGCTCATGAGCGTGAGCGCCTCGACGGGCGGTGCGCGGGCCGCGGTGTTCAGTCTCGCGTTGCAGAAGGACGCAAAGCCGGTGCTGATTGCATCCGCGTCCACAGGAGATGTCACCGGCAGCACCCTGTCGCCGAACGGGAAGTGGATTGCCTATTGCCAGTTCATTTCCAGTCAGCCTGAGGTCTTCGTGCAGGCGTATCCCGCTGGGGGCGGCAGAACGCAAGTCACGAGCGACGGCGGCTGCGAACCCAGATGGTCCCCGGGCGGCCGAGCGCTGTACTACGTCAATGGAGCCGCCACGCTGATGGAGGTACCTCTCGAGCCTGGTCCGGCGTTCAGCCCAGGCAAGGCGCAGCCGATCATCAGCAATCTCGCCTTCACGAACAGCGACAGTGGCCAGACGTATGCCGTGTCGAAGGACGATCGCTTCCTGATGCTGCGCGCCGCGACCGAGGGCGGACCGCAACCCGAGATCCGCGTGATTCAGAACGTCTTCAGTCAGCTGAAGAACATCCGCTGATCAGCCCCAGAACCCGGTGACTGCGTGGATCTTGCCGTCGGATCCAAACGTGAACACGTTGGAGCCCTGACCGCGCGGCGAACCATCCGGGCCTGATGCGTTCCAGTCGGCGATCACCATGCCCTGGCAGTGACGGACCGGGCCGCGCCGTTCGATCTTCATCCCCGGCATGAACTTCAGGGCCGCGTCGATGTGCGCCGAAACGTCCTCGATGCCGTCGAGCAGGCTGAACCTGTCGCGAAACGCCACGGACGACGCCGCGATCGCGCGCAAGCCGTCGTCGCGGCGCGCGGCATCCGCTTCCGCCCACATCGTGAACCAGGAATCGACGCTGGACTGCGCGCCGGCGTGCAGCACGTTGAGCACCGCATTGCTGAACAGGGACAACTGGAAGCGCCAACCCTGCACGTGATGATCGCGCGAGAAGCCTTCGGGGAACTCATGGTGCAGGTGCAGACGCGTTCCCGTCTCGACTGCATCCAACGAAATGCGCACGCGTGACCCGCCCGCCGGAAACGGCATGCCCGAGTCGTAGCCGTACGTGAAGAGAAGATGATGCGGCGCCCGGATCTCCAGCACTTCTCCACTCACCCGCACGTTGCCCGGATGGCAGATCTGGACCTTGCCGCCCACGCGCGGCTCGACGGTCGATCCCGCGCCCCACCACGAAGCCCACCGATCGTTGTCGGTGAAGAACGAAAACACGATCTCCGGCGGCGCTTCGATGGTGACAATGCGGTCGAGCTCGTACGGCAGGTTCATAGGCACCTCAATGACTTCGGGAATCAGGAACGTCGTGCGCGCTTCGGCCTGGCCGGCGCCGGTTTCGAACGTGACGGAGGTCTGGGCTTTCGCGGCCGTGGACCTCTTCGCGACGCCTCGAGCTCCGCGGCCAGCTTCAGGCGCCACAGCGCATCGGCCCACATGCGCTCGAGCATGTCGGCGACACCGGCCAGTCGCGCGCGATTCGCCTGATAGAAACGCCGGCGGCCGTCATGTTCATCAATGCGCGTGTCGAGCAACCCGGCGTCCACGAGCGATTTGAGCTGCAGCGACACGGCGCCCCAGCTCACCTCCGGCATCTCACGCCGAATCTCTCCAGCGCCGCGCTCCCGTGCCCACGTCAGGCGCAGAATCTCCCGCCGGCGCGGGGAGGCGATTGCCGCAAGGACCACCGGATCCGCCACAATGCAATTACTTTAGTTGTAACTAAATTACTTTGTCAAGCGGCTCCCATGCAGTACTCTCTCTGCCGGAGGTCATTCGATGCGATCAACAGGGATACTCGCCGGCGCGCTCGTGCTGGCACTGGCGTCAACCACATCGTCCGCGCTGGCTCAGGCGCAGGCCAAACCAGCGGCACCGGCACAGGCCAAGCCGGCGGCGCCGGCCGCGGGCGGCGGCGCGGCGACCATTGCATCCGTGAAGCTTTCCAGCACAGTGGGATCCGAAGCTTGGAATTCACGTGACTTGAAGTCGCGGC
>JADMIO010819961.1_pt1 | contig 47595 bp, 39 predicted proteins | sample 8958161 | NCBI WGS metagenome assembly JADMIO01 (sample SAMN16585339, study PRJNA669376) | soil metagenome | isolation source: Crop rotation soil | place: USA: Cullars Rotation, Alabama | collected 2011
ACAACTTGTCCACGTGGAATTCTAAGCTTAGGATCCCAATGTGCTGGAAAGGCAATCGACGGCTCGCCGTGCAGCGATACGGCCGTCGCAGAAGTGGCGCGCAGGCCGTGGCCGGCGGATACGCAGGTGCGAATCATCTCGGTCGTCGAGCCGCCCGGCGCACTCACGGCCGAGCCCTACATGGGCGTCGGCGGCTACTTCGAGGAGGTCGAGCGGCTCAAGCGGCAGCAGGCCGAAGAGGTGGTCGCGCGCGCGGCCGAGGTGCTGCGCGGCGGGGCGGGCACGGCGCAGACGGGCGTCACGACCGAGGCGCTGACCGGCTCGCCCAAGCGCACCATCGTCGAGGAGTCCGAGGCGTGGGGCGCCGACCTCGTCGTCGTCGGCTCGCATGGCTACCAAACCTGGGAGCGGATGCTGCTCGGCTCGGTCTCGCAGTCCGTCGCCGCGCACGCCCTCTGCTCGGTGCTGATCGTCCGTTGCAAGGGGAAGGAGAGCGAGTGAGGGGCGGCGACGAAAGAGAGTTCCCGTCACCTGTCCTTCGCTTTCCGCAATGAGGTTCTGTCATGGCAAACGTACTCGTTCTCGGCGGCGGTTTCGGCGGCGTGGTCGCGGCGGAGCGCATGGCGAAGATGCTCGGGACGGAGCACGAGCTTACGCTCGTGTCGAACAACGCGCGGTTTACCTTCTACCCCGCGTTAGTCCGCCTCGCCTTCGGCAAGTGCGAGCCGGATGATGTCTCGTTCGACCTGCGTGGGGCGATGCTCAACCGCCGCGTGCGCTTCGTTGAAGCTACGGCGGCGAAGGTGGACCCGTTCGCGCGCAAGGTGACGCTCACCGGCAGCGACATCACCGGCGACATCAAGTACGACTTCCTCCTGTATGCGCTGGGCCGGCGGCTCGCCACCGAGCGCGTACCCGGTTTCTTTGAGCACGCGCACCACCTGCTCTCGGTCAAGGCCGCGCTCCGCTTCGGCGAGGCCGTGAAGCACTTCCGCGGCGGCCACGTCGTCGTCGGTTCGTGCCCCGGCGCGCGGCTCGAAGTCCCCGTCTACGAGACGGCGTTCGCCCTCGCGCGGCGCCTGCGAGAGCAGGGCCGCGAGGCGCGAATCACCGTGGTCAGCTCCGACTACCCCGGCGAGCACCCGGGCGGTGCCGCCCTCGCCGCCGCCGCCCGCCCCGCGCTCGAAGCCCATCACATCGAGTCGCTAAACGGCTTCGAAGTACATGAGGTGCGCGCGAAGTCCGTGCATGCCTGTGACGGGCGCGCGCTCCGGTACGACCTGTTGATGCTCGTCCCGCCGTTCGAGGGGACGAGTGCGCTCACCGCGACGGGGCTCACAGACGTGGATGGCTACGTGCGCGTAGACCATACGATGCGCGTGCTCGGCGCCGAGCGGATGTATGCGGCGGGCGACGCCGTCTACTTCTCCGGGCCGAAGATGGGGCACATGGCCGTCCGCCAGGCCGAGGTGGCTGCCGCGAACCTCGCGGCCGAAATAGAGGGCCGCGAACCGTCCGCCACATACCACCACGAGATGACGCTCGTCGTGGACGAGGGCGGGGGTGGTTCAGCCTACCTGCGTAAGAACCTCTGGGACGAGGACGGCGGGGACGGAGTCAGACACGGGCGCTTCTGGGGTTGGGCCAAGCGCGCGCAGGAAAAGTATTTCAATGCGCTGCACTCGTAAAGGGGGAGCGGGCACGGAGCTAAAGCCGAGTGGGCGCCGCTTCGATGTCGCCTTTCGTCACTATGCTTAAAGTCAAAGAGATGTCACAGGCCGAGATTGTGGCGCTGCTGCGGCGGGGTAAGACGGGGCACCTCGGCTGCTCGCGAGACGGCCACCCTTACGTCGTGCCGATGAACTACGCGTTCGATTCGGAGTGCCTCTACTTCTTCACCACCGAGGGGACGAAGACCGAGTACATCTCGGCCAACCACGAGGTCTGCTTTCAGGTCGAAGAGGTCGAAGACGTGCGGAACTGGTCGAGCGTGATGGCGCTCGGCCCCGCCGAACGGCTCGATAAGCCCGAAGAGATGGAACGCGCCATGCGGCTCATCGCCGAGCGCCACCCGACGCTTGAGCCCGCCGTTAACGAGACGAAGATAGGCTCCTGGCGGCGCTTCAACAACATCGTCATCTACCGCGTCCGGCCGCACTCGCTGCACGGGCGCAAGACGGCCTGAGCCGCCGAAAGGCAATCGGCCATGATTACCCTGCCCGGCCGCAAGATGGACGCGATGCGTTGTAGGGCGCGTCACCTGTGAGGCGCCACACCTCGACGCTGTGTTTTATAGCGATTGGCAGTTGGGTGCGACCGCCAAGTCGGAACAACAGGTCAGAACCACCCGCGGTCGCGGGTGGCCCGGTGCGCACGGCCCGCACGGTCTGCAAAGGGCCACCCGCTCCCGCGGGTGGTTCTGACCCGGTGGCGGTCGCACTCATTGGCAACCTGCTATAGAAGCAGTGGGGACTGCCAAACGCTCACGAATCTTAGTGGGGTAACTGAAATGTCCAGAGCGCTCAAACAGCCGGCGGTGGGACTGCTGCCGGATGTCAACGTCAATGCTTGAGCCCTGATTTCATACCTGCCGACAACGCTCGCGCTGGCGGGGGCCGTCGGGCTCACCGTGCTGCGCTTCTATGCGGGCGGGCAGGGCTTTATCTCGGACGGCGCGCTGATGATGCTCGCGCTTGCCTGCTACCTGCTGCCGGGCCTGCACTCGTACGCATAGGGGGGTGGGTGTTGGTTCGAAGCTCGCCGTCGAACAGCCCGACAACTTCGAGGCGCAGACGAACGCCGCCGAGGTCTTCTACTCTGCTCAACGGTACGACGAGGCGGGCAAATTTTTCGCCGCCGCCAACAAACTCCGCCCCGGAGACTTCGGTGCGCTCGTCCGCGCCTGAGCGCCGATGTAGAAAAGCTCGGCTCGCAAGGCCGGCCGCTCTTCGTCAGCGTTGCGACGGCGGCCCCGCGGCGGCGCGTACCTCTTCGATCTCCTTAATCTTCGCACGCAGCCAGGTCTTGACCCGTTCTTCAAGTCTTGATTGGTTGTCCTCCGCCTCAAGGGCCTCGACGGTCGTGCCTTCCGTATCAAGCGGGATGTGGTGGCAGGGGACGGGCTCTGCGCGGCCCGACTCGGGCACGAAGTCGTGGAGCAGGCACTCGGCGCAGGGGTGCGCGCGGTACGGGTATCCGTAGTTGAGGCACGTGAGCGAGTCTTTGAAGACGGAGGTCGGCGTCTGGGGCGTGCGCACCGAGCGTCCGTAGCCGCCCTTCTCGATGTGATCCAGTTCGGCCTTCAGCGCCTCCAATATGTCGCGTTCGTCCTGTGGCATGGCGTTCACCTCCATCAGGCTTGGGAGACCGTACAGTCAAAAGATTCTCTGGTTCCCGCGGTCTCGGTACGAGGCCAGCACCTTCATGTAGTTCGCTCTCTCGAAGGCCGCCGGGTCGGCGACGTTCGTGCGGCTCATGCTCCCGATCATCTGATTGACAGACACGTACTCGTGCTCTTCCATCCACCCCTCGACCGCGCGCAGCACTTGCGTGACGCGCCCGACGCCGTGCTGCAAAAGCTCCGACGCCATCATCGCCACCTGAAGTGAATCTGCTCCTCGAAGAGCGAGTACATGACGACGGCCGCCGCGCCCGCGTCCTCCAGGCGACGGATGCCGTCGAGCGTGTTCGATAGGGGCGAGGCGGACGCCGCGACCGGGTTCTTCAGCCGCAGCCCCATGTAGCTCGTGCTCAGATCGACCATGATTGCCTCCCGATAGTTTCAGACCTTCCCGGCCATCTTCTTGTATCGCTCCCACTTCTCCGTGACGGCCGTCCGGGCGCGGCCGAGCAGGAACTTCGCGACCTCCGGGTCGCTCTGCCGGAGCATGCGGTAGCGCGCTTCGGTGTAGACGTAGTCCTGAAGCGGTATCTTCGGCTCGCCCGAATCTAACTGGAACGGGTGCTTGCCCGCCTCCGCCAGCGCCGGGTTGTGGCGGTAGAGCGGCCAGTAGCCCGACTCGACGGCGAGCTTCTGGTGGTGCATCCCCTTCGCCATGTCGATGCCGTGGGCGATGCACTGGCTGTAGGCGATGATGAGCGAGGGGCCTTCGTGGGCCTCGGCTTCGAGGAAAGCCTTGACGGCCTGCGTGTCGTTCGCCCCCAACGCCACCTGCGCGACGTAGACGTTGCCGTACCCGGCTGCCATCAAGCCGAGGTCTTTCTTCGGCGTGGCCTTCCCGCCGGCGGCGAACTTCGCCACCGCGCCCAGGGGCGTCGCCTTCGACGCCTGCCCGCCCGTGTTCGAGTAGACTTCCGTGTCGAGCACCAGAATGTTGACGTTCGCGCCCGAGGCGAGGACGTGGTCGAGTCCCCCGAAACCGATGTCGTAAGCCCAGCCGTCGCCGCCGACGATCCAGACGCTCTTGCGCACCAACGCGTCGGCAATTGCCAGCAGGTCGCGCACCTCGGGCTCGAAGCTATCCCTGAGCTTCGCCTTGAGCGCCGCGACCAGCTCGCGCTGCGCGTTGATGCCGCAGTCCGTAGACTGGTCGGCGCCGAGCAGGCCATCCGTCAGGGCGTCGCCGATGAGCGGGCGCAGACGGCCGACGAGAAAACGCGCGTACTCGGCCTGCTGGTCGAGCGCCATCCGCATGCCGAGCCCGAACTCGGCGTTATCCTCGAAGAGCGAGTTCGACCGGCTCGCCGCGCTTCCCGTACGTCTTCTTGATCGACTCTTTAATCTTCACGATGGCTTCCTCGCGCGGCAGCACGCCCGAGATGGCGAAGAAGCAGGTCTGCATGATGGTGTTGATGCGCGTCCCCAAGCCCGCCGCGCGCGCCACGTCGTAGGCGTTGATGCAGTAGAACTTCAGGCGCTTATCTATTATCTGCTGCTGCACCGGGCGCGGCAGGTTGTCCCAGACCTCTTCGGCGGGGAAGGGGCTGTTGAGCAGGAAGGTCGCGCCCGCCTCGGCCGCTTCGAGCACGTCGTACCTCTCGACGAAGTTGAACTGGTGGACGGCGACGAAGTTGGCCGAGCGGAGAAGGTAAGTGCTCCTTACGGGGCGCGGGCCGAAGCGCAGGTGTGAGACGGTCATCGCCCCCGACTTCTTCGAGTCGTAGACGAAATAGCCTTGCGCGTATTTGTCGGTCTCCTCGCCGATGATTTTTATCGTGTTCTTGTTGGCCGAGACGGTGCCGTCCGCGCCGAGACCCCAGAAGAGGGCGCGCACCTCGTCGGAGCGCTCGGTCGAGAATGAAGAGTCGAAGTCGAGCGAGGTCTGCGTCACGTCGTCGCGGATGCCGACGGTGAAGTGGTTCTTCGGCACGGGCCGTTTCAACTCGTCGAAGACGGCCTTCGCCATTGCCGGCGTGAACTCTTTGGAGGCCAGACCGTAGCGCCCGCCGATGACGCGCGGAACGATGGCGAAGGGGGAAGTGCCGTCCATGAGGCTCTCGCCGAGAGCGGTCAGGACATCCTGATAGAGCGGCTCGCCGGCCGCGCCCGGCTCCTTCGTGCGGTCAAGGACGGCAATGGACTTCGCGCTCGCGGGGATGCTCGCGAGTAAGTGCGTGGCCGAGAGTGGGCGGAAGAGGCGGACTTTAACCAGGCCGACACGCTCGCCGCGCGTGACGAGTGCCTCGACCGTCTCCTCGGCCGTCTCACAACCCGAGCCCATCATCACGACGACGCGCTCGGCCTCGGGGTGGCCGACGTAGTCGAAGAGCCGGTAGCGGCGCCCCGTTAGTTTGGCCAGGCGGTCGAAGGTCTCCTGCACGATGCCGGGCGTGGCAAAGTAGAACGGGTTCGACGCCTCGCGCGACTGGAAGTACACGTCCGGGTTCTGCGCCGTGCCGCGAATGACGGGGCGGTCGGGCGTCAGCGCCCGGCCGCGGTGCGCGCGGACGAGTTCGGCGTCTACGAGCGCACGCATGTCGTCTTCGGTGAGCTGTTCAATCTTTATCATCTCGTGCGAGGTGCGGAAGCCGTCGAAGACGTGGAGGAAGGGGACGCGCGATTTCAAGGTCGCCGCCTGCGCGACGAGGGCGAAGTCCATCACCTCCTGGACGGAGTTGGCGAAGAACATCGCCCACCCGCAGGAGCGCGCGGCCATCACGTCCGAGTGGTCGCCGAAGATGGAGAGCGCGTGGGTGGCGACGGCGCGCGCCGCGATGTGGAAGACGGTGGGGGTCTGCTCGCCCGCGATCTTGAACATGTTCGGAATCATGAGGAGTAGGCCCTGGCTCGCGGTGAAGGTTGTGGTGAGAGAGCCGGCCTGGAGCGTGCCGTGAACCGCGCCGGCCGCGCCGCCCTCCGACTGCATCTCGCGCACCGCCGGAGTCAGTCCCCAAATGTTCTTGCAGCCTTCGGCGGCCCACGCGTCGGCATTCTCGCCCATGTTCGAGGAGGGCGTGATCGGGTAGATGGCGATGACCTCCTTCGTCTTGTAAGCGACGTAGGCGGCCGCCTCGTTGCCATCCATCATCATCTGCTTGCGCTCTGTCATGTGTAATCTCACCCAAGGTCGGTTTGGAGTCTGCGAATTCTTTCCCACGGCGTGCGCCGTGCACCCTGAAATACCGGCCGGAACGTCCGCGCTGTGGGGTGAGTGCAAACGGCGGGCCGGGAGACTGCGGCGGCGACGGCGCATTCGGCTTCAGAAAGCGAAGAGGCAGCAGACCGTCTGCTGCCTCTTCCTTGAGAGATGGCCGGGTTGGTCCGGGTAGTTTAATCCCCTGCGTGAGCTTGTGCCTCGCCAACACTCAATACCTCCGACCCTCCGGCCTCGACCGTTCCGCGCTTGTCGTGCGAGTGGCCTGTGATGAGGCCGAGGACGAAGTAGCCGAGGACGAGCGCGCCGACGGCGAAGATGGTATCGCCCACGACGCGCATCCAGCGCAGGCGATCCATCAACCCCGTCTGCAAGAACTCCGCCGAGCGCGCGTACCACGTCCCCGTCTCGACCGCCGCCCACGTCTGCATCAGTCCGCTGGGAAGGAGGCTGAGCAAGACCATCAACGCCAGCCCTCCGTTGATCGCCCAGAAAGAGTACTTGAGCGGCCACTCCTTCCAAGCCTTACCCGGTTGGAGCGCGCGCAGGCAGAAGAGCAGGAGCCCGATGCCGAGCATGCCGTAGACGCCGAAGAGCGCCGTGTGGCCGTGGACGGGCGTCGTATTCAACCCCTGCATGTAGTAGAGCGCGATGGGCGGGTTGATGAGGAAGCCGAAGAGCCCCGCGCCGACGAAGTTCCAGAAGGCGACGAGGACGAGCGGCACGACTTCGAGCGCGGCCACGACGAAGAAGTATTTGAAGGTCGCGCGCTGTGAAAGCGTCGGCCGACTCGAAGGCCGCCGCCTCACCATCCCCGACGAGAAGGCGCTTGCCTCCTTCGTCGGAGAGGAAGGGCAATAGGCAGACACCGCCTGCCGCTCAACGCTCGCCGCTCACTTGCTTCTCCAACTCGACCGCACGGGGGAAGAGGACGTTGTTTTCGAGGTGGATGTGCTGGTGCAAGTCCTTCTCGAAGCCTTCGAGCGCCTCGTAGAACGTGCGGTAGCTGATGCAGGCGTCGGCGGGCGGGGCATAGTCGCCGGCGGTCGCGCGCAGCTCGCGCAGGATGTCTCCGGCCGTGTCGTGCTCGAACATCATCATGCGGACGGGGTTGCCGACCGTGCCGAACGGCGCGTAGGGCGCGGGGCGCTCCTGCGCGGCCGCCTGCTCCAACTGCTTGACGTATGGGAAGAGAATCATCTCCTCCTTGAACATGTGCGGGCGCAGGTCGTCGCAGAGTTTGAGGAAGAGAGAGCGGACGCCCTGTAGCTCCGGGTAGTTCCCGCCGTGCCTGGACACGACCTTCTCGGCGAGCGCCGTGATGCGCTCCATCTCGTCGCGCGTGAAGGCGTGGTGTGTGTCGAGGATGTAGTCGATTAGCTCGGCGAGCGTCCCCGACTGCACGCCCGGCGGCATCTCGCCGGAGCCGTCACCGGCCTGTTCGAGCAGGCGCTCGACCTCGTCGAGCGGGACGCCGGCCACCGCGCACGCATCCTGGAGCGAGCGCCCACCGCCGCAGCAGTAATCAATCTTCAGCTTCTCGAAGACGCGCGTGGCGTTCGGCGTCTCGGTCGCGTACTCGCGGACCGTCTTCTCTGCGCATAAGGTCATTAAAAGAGTCCTCCTTCTCGCCCGCCATTCTGGGCCGAACCGCTGGGCGGTGCAGTGACTTAAGTCACGAATGAAAAAATAGCTTCGAGTCTCTCGGGAGCCACGCGACGAGGCGTAACAACTCGGCCGCACGAGGCACGGGGGTTGCACCTCTCATGCCGTCCACCCTGAGCCGAGCCGAGTCGGAAGGTGCAGGGGTTCCGGGCGCGTGATTCAGAGGCGGAATAGAAGGTCGGCCCGGTGAACGAGCTAAAGAGGCAGGTGGGAGTGGGGATTATTCCGCAGCACTGGAAGGAAAATTTCGCAGGCAGGAACACGACTGGTGACGCCGCCGGAAGAATGATTTCATGATAGAGACCGCAGACGAGCTTCTGAAAAAGTATGACGTGCCCGGGCCTCGCTACACGAGTTACCCGACAATCCTCCATTGGGACGCGACCCCTTCACCTGAGGAGTGGTTCGAGAGCGTTTCGCGCGGCCTGGACGAGATCGAAAGGGAAGGCTCCGGCGCGGCCGTCTACGTGCACATCCCATTCTGTCGCTCGCTCTGCACCTACTGCGGCTGTAACTCGCGCATCACGGAGCCTTCAATCGAGTGCGCGCTCCGCAGGCTGAAGGAGTGGGGCGCCCAGCGCCTCGTCGTGCTCCCGCTCTTCCCGCAGTTCTCCACGACGACGACGGGGACGTGCCTCGAAGAGGCACGTGACGCGCTCGGGCGCCTGCGCTGGTCGCCGCTGACGCACGAAATCAAAAACTGGCCCGACCACGCCGACTACGCGCGGTTGCTGCGTCGCACCGTGGACGAGGCGATATGGCAGGCCGAGCGCGACCGAGGGGAGTCGGACGAAGTGATTCACGTCCTCTTCTCGGCGCACTCGCTGCCCTTGAAGATCGTCGAGCGTGGCGACCCGTACGCGCAGGACGTGCGGCGCACCGTCGGGGCCGTGGCCGAAGGGCTCGGCCATCCCTGGTCGCTCTGCTTCCAGTCGCGCAACGGCCGGATGCCCTGGCTCCAACCGTACACGGAAGACGAACTCTCCCGCCTCGGGCGCGAGGGCGTGCGGCGGATAGTCGTCGTCCCCGTCAGCTTCGTGAGCGACCACATCGAGACTCTTTACGAACTCGATCTGCTCTACCGCGAGCACGCGCTCAAGCACGGCGTCACACATTACTACCGCGCGCGCGCCTTCAACGGTGACCCGGCCTTCCCCGCGGTCCTCCGCTCCATCTTGAAAGAGGCAAACGTATGCTCGGCACGTTCGACACGTCGAGGCGCGAGGCCACGGTCGTCGGCGGTCGATTACCTCCTGACGCCATTCGTCAGCGGAGTCTACGGCGCGCTGCCCGCGGAACTTGGCGTCGAGGCAGCCTTCCCCTCGCTCTCGGTCGCGCCCGGCCGAACACTGCTCGGCACGATGCTCGGCAGGGCGTTCGGCCGCCCGGCGGGGAGCCGCCCGCACGCAACGAACGGGCACACGAGCGGCGGCGCGCAGCGGAGGCGCAAAGAGCGTAAGCGAATGGTCGCGCCGCGCTTCGGCATGGGCGACCGGACCGAGCGTCTCGAAAGGCGTCTGGAGGAGAGGCTCGGCGGCCGTTTCAAGAAGGGAGTCGCCGTCCGTGAAGTGCCCGACGCGCCGAACGTCATTATCTCCACTCCGGCCTACGCCGCGGCGAGCCTGCTCGAAACATCGGAGCCCGAACTGGCCGGCGCACTTCGGGGCGTCAGCTACACCCCGGTCGTCTCGGTCACGGCGTTCGTCCGCACCGAAGCCCTGTCGCACCCCGTCAACGGCGTCGGCGTGCTTGCCCCCGCGAAGGAGGGGCGTCAGTGCCTCGGCGTCCTCTTCATCTCCAGCTCGTTCGGCGGCCGCGTCTCGGACGAGACGAGTTACGCCTCCTTCGCCGTCCTGCTCGGCGGCTCGTCACACCCCGAATGGATTGACGCCACGGACGAGGAGATTGAGGAGGCCGTGCGCGGAGAACTCGCCGCGCTCCTCGGCGTCTGCGGCGAGCCCGTCGAGCTGGTCATCAACCGCTGGACGCGCGCCATCCCGCGATACTCCGTCACACTCCCGGCGGTGTGGCGAAAGGCGCGCGAGACCTGGTGCGCCGAGCCGGGCCGCGTACTCTTCGGCAACTACACGGGCCAGGTCAGCCTGCGCGGGATGATCGAGAGTGCTGCCCGCGCCGGGTGAAAGGCGAGGGCACGCCGCGCATTCATCCGCGGCGTCGCCGACGGCCGCCGAGCGCCACCGGACGTGGAGAAGTTTTCCAGACCCTATGCGTGGGATTTAGGGAAGCGGTTCAGGCGGGTTTGTGACCTCGCGGAAATAAGCGATATTCGGATTCACGACCTCCGGCACTTCGCTACCACGCTACTCTTCATGGACGGCGTACCCGACGCCACTATCTGCAAGATGACCGGCCACACCTCACAGGCTTTGGAGCGGTACAAGCACCTTGGTCCGAGCTTCGCTAACCAGAGTGTATGCAGGATTGGCGAGCGGATTGCGGAGAAAATAGCTACAGTTTCAGCTACACCCCACAAAAGCAAGAAGGCGTCCCCGAAGGGACGCCCTCAAGTGCCTGTATCCAAGCTGGTTGATGGCGGAGCCGACGGGACTCGAACCCGCGACCTCCGAGCTGCCTGACTGAAGCTATTATGCCAAACATCAATTATTTACAGCGAGCCTTAATTCCGGCTTTTCCGATTCTGCGGGACTTTTGACGGGACGCAGTCGCTGAATCGCTTCGACCGCCGCCCGCTTCCTCCCGTCAGTCCCATGCACGTAGCCCGCACTCGTCTTAATGTCACGGTGGCCCATCAGCGCCATAATCTCGTAAGACGAGTAACCAGCTTCTCCCAGTCGCGTGCCGAACGTGTGACGCATAGTGTAGAGTCTCGCGCCTTTGATCCCCGCGTCCTTTAACGCCCGGCGAAAACCGTTCTTGACTTCCTTAAAACGGTCGCCTGTGCGCCAACTGACAAACAGGAATTCGCTCCCCGTATCTCGGTTGTAGAGTTCGAGCAAGACCTCCCGCACGGCCTCACTCATGGGAATCTCCCGCTCTTCATCCGTCTTCGTCCCCGCTCGTAACACGTTGCGCTCGAAGTCAACGTCTGAACGGCGTAGGTTAAAAATCTCCGAAGGAGGGCGAAGCCCCGTGCCGATGCCGACGATCGCAATGGGGCGAAGATGGGCGAGCGTGCCCGTCATCGCGGCCATCAGGCGATCCTCTTCATCATGCGTGAAGTAGCGCGGAATCACTTTACGGTTTTTGAACCTCTCAACCTGTCGGCAAGGGTTGCGCTCAACCTTCCCGAAGTCTTTCGCCTTCGTGAAAATCTTGGACAGGATTTCCAATTCACGGTTAACGGAAGTCTGACTCAACCGCACACCCCGGACGGTGATCGAATTGCGCCGAATTGTTTTGAAGCCTTCGATCATTTCCGGGGTGATTTGATCCAGCCTTTTGTTTCCGAAGTGCTTGATCAAAGTCTTGCAGCGCGTCTCATCCGACGTACGGCAAGAACGTTTATTCGCGCGCGCCCAGGGAAGGTAGACCGTCTCGACGAATTCACCGAAAGGCGGCACCACCTTCTTGTGCGAGCCGTATTTGCCTTGGAAGACATCATTCTTGATCCGAATCTCGGCCTGCTCGGCTTGAAGCTTAGTGCGTGCCTCTTTAATCGCGCCGAGATAACGGACGTTATTGATCCAAAAATCATAGTGCCAGTGGGCGTGTTTGCAGGATTTCTTCTTCTGACATTCACGCCGCTGACACGGACGTTGAAAAACTGACATCGCTTGTTTCTCCTTCTCGAAGCGCTTGCAGCCATTCTCGAAGGAAGAGAACGGCGCGCATCTTACACTTACGGCTTCGTCCAGGCAAGAATCTCGTCGCGGTCGAAGAGCGTGCGGTCGCCCGCCTTACGAAATGGAATCCGGCGTTGGCTGACCATGTCATAAATGGTCCTCTCCGAAAGGCGGAGAAGCGCTGCGACTTCAGGCACGGTCAGGAACTTGGGTAGCTGCTCCGGTAACTGAACGGATTGAATCTCGGCCATACTTCTTTCCTTGTACTTGTTGAGAGTATTTGCCGCGCGAGGCGGCTTAGAAGGGAACTGTCCTTGCAGGCAGGACTACGACCGTTTATCAGGTCGTGCGTGCGTTAAGAGCACATTCCGTACCAGAATTTTTCGACAATGTTACCCCCTAATTTCCTGGCTTTTTCGACCCCTTTACGAGGGGGTGGGCCCTTTGACCTTGTTTGAGGGACTAAATGACCGGCCCAAAGTGTCCCCTGCTGCTTATTCCGCGTGATACTCCCGCTGATTTATCGAAACCTCTAGTGACCGAAGTTTGTGTTTATCTGCGTAGCGAGTCAGTCGTACATAGTTCCGAAAGTCGCGCGACGATGCTTGCTCTTATGCGCCACAGGCGATTAAGCCGGAAGGCGACTACCACATAGAAAAAGCCGGCGCGAGCGTTACGAGAACGCTTACGCCGGCTTCCTCATCTCTAGCAGGGGCTTTAAAGTCTATGCGGCGTTCGACGCCTGCTCGGTGAGCCAAGCGTCTATCTCGTCATCCTGTTCCCCGGACAGATGCAGGTGGCGGGAGAGCCCCATCACGCTCCAGATGTGGTCGTGATGAAGGACTTCCTTCTGGTACGTGACGAATCGCAGGCAGACCTCGAAGGCGTGCTTCGACTGCGGCTGCCTCCGCCCACGCCCACGCCTCTTCCCACGGCCGCCGGCACGGCTATCCAAGCCGACAGCAGGAGGAGCCGTCAGAAGAGGAGTCTGCGCGGGAGATGTGGCTTCTGTGAGCAACCGCGGAGGGGCGGCTGTCACTGTCGCCGTAGGCTGAAGTGCGCCGCTCTGAGGCGGCTGTTCGAGCCCCACCATCCATTCGTGGCGCGGGAAAAAGACCCGGATGTCCTCCTGATGGACGTTGCCGCGCGAGACCTGAATCAGCCCGAACTCCTCCAACTCAGTCAAGTGCCGCGCCAACTGCCCCTCGTCCTCACCCAGAGCACTGGCGTGCATCTGGAAGTGAACTTGAACTGCGCCGCGGGAGTTGGCTTGCTGTGCCAGTACCGCGTAGGCCAACTTTGCACCCGCGCCGATCTCCTGTCGAGACAAGAGCCAGTAGGGCACGAAAGCTCCGGCAAAGTAGCGGTAAATGTTAAAGTCTCCTTTCATCAAATACCTCCTTCTCAAAGTGAAACAGCATAGCTTTACTTCCCATGAACCTTTCTACTTATTGCTACGCCTTTGACCGGGAGTCGGTAGTCACCTATTCGTACTTTGCTGGGCGATGTCCGAACGCTTTCCGCCAAAAAAACTGCAATGCAGCTTAAAGTCAGCAAAAACATCGAGGCGGCTTAAAAATTCCCATTGCTTTGCTCCGCAACGCCGGGTTAATCTCACCCCGTAAAATCTCGGTGCCGGCCGCCCTCGCTTCTCTCGGCTAACCGGCGCGCAATAACTGAAGTTCGTCAGACACACTAATACTGGGCCGCCAGCATTACTGATTCACGGCAGCCTCAGCTAAGCTGAATTGTATGACGGCCTAGAGCAGCGCTAGGACGCTTTGGAGCGCATTCAACGCGGCCTCTGTCACCGAGGTAAGCGCAGAAGCATCTTCGCTCTCGGTAACGGGGCTCTCGGAAGTGAACGTGGTTGACATTTCCCCTGCCGCCGTTGCGGGCTCTGCCGGAGGCGTTGGTGGGGCGACTGTAGTTGACATTTGACCCGCAAAGGCAGAAAGGCTGAACGTAAGAGTCAGCAAGGACGCGACACAGAGTCTGCGTAACGACTTCATAGTGTTCTCCTGAAAAATGAGGTTAAGGGTAGTGATGTGCGGTGAAGGCGTAATACTGCCTAGCCGCCATCAAAGAGTTGCGACGGCGAATCTTAACACTCCACCGAGTTAAGGTTCGTCTCTCCACTCGACAGGGCTTCTCTGTCCAGTGCTGAGAAAGATGCCCTCACATGAGCATATCCAACGAGCTACTTCACCGTATAGCCGACCCGGCACTGACGCACGACGAACGGGTGCGACTCCGCTGCCAACTCGCCAAGGAATTAGAAGACGTTGGGAACTATGAAGCCGCGCGCACGGCTATGGGAGACCTGTGGCTAGGGGTCGGCCACCGACCGGTACTTGAGGGTCTCAACCATGCGACAGGGGCGGACGTGCTGTTACGTGCGGGTGTGCTGACTGGTTGGATTGGCTGCGCTAAACGCATTGAAGGCTCGTTAGAGGCTGCAAAAGACCTTATTAGTGAAAGCCTCACCATCTTCGAGACGCTACACGACAAGCTCAAAACGGCGGAAGCACAGATGGAACTGGGCCATTGCTACTGGCGCGAGGGCGCCTTTAACGAGGCTCGCGATTTATTAAAAGAGGCATTGGGACGATTATCCAATGAGGCTGGTGACCTTAGAGCTGTAACGCTGTTGCGCCTCGCTACAGTTGAGAAGGTGAGCAATCGGCTCAGCGATGCTCTACGCCTTCTTACAGAAGCTCTGCCTTTATTCGAGGCAAGCACTAACCATACGATTAAAGGACGATTTTATAATGAATATGGAATGGTGCTCGAAAACCTTTCTAGGGCGGAACAACGAGCCGACTATTTAGATCGTTCCCTGATTGAGTATGCCGCCGCCAGTTACCACTTCGAGCAAGCTGGGCATAGACGCTATCAAGCATACGTCGAGAATAATCTCGGGCATTTATTCGGCAGCATCAAGAACTTCACCGATGCCCATCAGCACCTAGATCGGGCACAGGCACTTTTTACCAGCCTCAAAGATCGCGCACACATCGCGCAAGTCGATGACACGCGCGCGAAAGCTCTACTTTGGGAGGGGCAGGTCGCTAAGGCAGAAAAATTGGCACGTGCTGCCTCACAGGCACTTGAAGCCAGCGAGCAGCGGTCATTATTCGCGGAAGCCCTGATGACGCATGGGGTCGCGCTAGCGCGCTTGGGCCAGTATCAGCAGGCGCAATTCACCTTGCAGCGCAGCATCGACGTAGCATACGAGGCAGGTGACTCGGAGGGCGCTGCGCAGGCGGCTCTGTCCATCATCGAAGAATTAAGCGAGCATCTTACCGATGATGAGCTGATCGCAGTCTATGATCGCGCTGCCGAGTTGTTCTCCAGTTCACGGCACCAGGCCAGTAGAGATCGCCTACTCGCGTGCGCGCACCGCGTGATGCATCTGGTCGGCGCCAGCACAGCGCCCCGCACATGGACTAACTTTTCACTGAAAGAGGCGCTGCACCGTTATGAGGCACGGCTCATCGAGCGCGCGCTGAAGGACGCGGGCGGCGTGGTGGCACGCGCGTCCCGGTTGCTCGGTGTCAAAAGGCAAAACTTGGACGCTAAGTTGCACCAACATTACAGACACCTCCTACACCTGCGTCCACCGATCAAGCCGCGCAAGAGCAGCCTCATGTTCCGCGACGAGTGCTGTAACGCGGCGCAGCCCGTTACTATCCTGCACGTCGAAGACCACCAGATGGTTGCAGACGCGGTGAGGTACGCCCTGGAGACCGAAGGCTGGCTGGTCGAGGGCTGTGATAACGGGGCCGCCGCCCTGACAAAGATCGAAAGTGGTGCTCACTACGACCTGTTGATCTTGGACAACGAACTTCCAGGGATCGGCGGCATTGAGCTTATAACTCAGACTAGGGCATTGGCACATAGGCAGCGGACGCCGATCATCATGCTTTCGGCGAGTGATGTCGAAAGGGACGCGCGGAGAGCCGGTGCCAGCGCCTTCTTGAGAAAACCGCAAGAAATCCCGGCCCTGGCCGAAACCATTGCCCGCCTGCTGGCCCGCCAACGAGACAAGAATAGATAGTGCGCACGGGGAGCATCGGTCGAGGCCAGTTGTCCGTGCTGTTTATAGTCCCGCCCTACGTGGAATCTCAGACGGCAAACTTCAGAATAGCTTACCGTCCTCTTCCGCCCCGCCCATTGTCTCGTGTGCGCCTTCGATCTTGATACGGTCGCGACTCTCTTGGAAGGTAGCTGCGCACATTGCCGGAGGTTTTAGCAGCATAAACATCGCGCAGGAAGTCGCTCTTGACGATGCTTGGCACATGATAGATTTTCGGCACGTTTTTAATCAGGTAATCTTTATCCGCAGTTGAAAGGGCCGCGCCCGGGGGCGCATCCTCTCCATACCTTTCTTTATATCTCTTCTCAAGTGACCCGATGTGCTTGTCGGCTTCCACTTGGTTTTTAGCTGCGTCGGCAAACTCCTTCGGCATCTTGGGATCAGCCGATAGAGAGAAATACTTCTCTATCAGTCCTCTCCCGCGGCTTTCAAACAATTCTTCTTGTGCCTTCAGTTTCTTCTTTCTGAAAGGCTCCTCGGAACCGGAACTGCGCTTAGGAGAAGATTTCTCACCTCCGTCCATCGTGACACGTACCGATCGAGCAGTATTCTCTTCAAGCCTGGCTTTGGGAGGAGAAGGAACGCTACGCTCTTCGGCCAGCCGTGGAATCCGCGCCTCTCCGTCAACCCTTCCTAAACTCTCTCGATCTTGACGCTCTTGAAGGCGATCATCCTTCAGAATCCATCCAGGCCGCACCTGATTTTCGACAGGGCCACGAACAGGCTTTAAACGCTGCCCCTCATACTCATCCCGAGAAGGAACCCTGTCAGGCATTTCCCTAGCGGGACGCTCAGGAGCATTTCGGTGAGTGAGAGCTTCCGTATGCAGGGTAATGCGAAGCCCTGAAGTTCTGTAACTTGTCAGCTCTGAAATTTGCTCTTGCGAGAGGAATGCTGCTGTCGGGGTCAAACCCCGCGCGGCAGTGTGGGCGTCGAGCTTTCGCACGTACTCACGTAGTGCTATTGGCGGAGGGACGCTTTCACCTTCTGCGCGGGCAGCCTTTGCCTCGGCCACGACCCAACGGCCTACGGATGCCTCTTCAAACGTCGGCTTGCGTTCGTTGAGAGTCTTACCATCAATCACCTCGCGGTCGGCTAAAATCCTGCTCTCAGCGTCTCTGATTTGGATGTGCCGGAATGGCCTTGAGTGCTTATCAAGAGCTTCTTGAAACCTCTGGCTGATCTTCCCCAGTCTCGCAGGATCTTCGTCCCTGATTGTGCTCCCGCGCTCGGCGAGCAGCTCTTTCGGGAGTTTCTGAAGAACTTTCTTCTCGCCTGTGATGGGGTGAACGAACTCCTTGTGCATTAGAAGATGAGCGTGGGGCAATCGCGTGTTTAGATGAAGGCTTGCGGCCCATCTGGATTCGTAGCCGTCCAAGTCATGCGTGGAGAGGTCGCGAAGCGCCTCGCGCATCACCTCTATAATGACCTCGCGGCGCGCGAGGTCATTATCTCCCAGCCGCTCATACTCCTCCGGCAGAAGCGAGATGATGATGTGGTGAATATCTTCCTTGTCCAGCCTGTCAGCGTCACCGGCGAGGTACTTGTCCGCTTTCCAGTAAGTGAGGTTATCCTCTCTGGCGGTGAATATCTGCCGTGTCTCTCTGCTCTCACGTTCCAGGTCAAGCTCACGCTTGACCAGATAGCGGCCGGCGCTGCTGCCGCCGCCCCCTTTCGCAACAGGTGCGACCCTAACAAGAACTGCCATGTTTACCTCGTAAGTTTTGAATTATCGAAAGCTTTGACGGTGAAGACGGGGCGGGCGCTTTGACGAGGCTTCAGAGTTGCTGACGTTGAAGTGCGTGAACCATGTCGGACAGCAAAGGCAGAATCAACTCTGAAACTCTCTTAGAATCATCCCTGCTGAAGAAATTGGTTGGCGGCTTGAGCAATTACCCGAACAGAGTCAACTCCGCTATGAATGCGACGCAGGAACCTGGAGCCGAGTTGCGCTTTCTCCCCTAACAACCCCCGCGCCTCATCGAGTGTAAGCTCTGTCTCCGGATTGGTTACCTTATCGACCACTTCAAACTCAGCGTAGATTTCCACGCCCGTCTCGGGATTCACTCGAACCCGAATTATGTGATCCGACTTAAGCTCTTCCTGCACGGCGGAGCGTACGGTGCTCTTGAGGGCACGAAGCACCAATCTGGCCATGAGACCTTCCAAACCGTCCAACTTCTTAAGCACTTCGCCGTTAATCTCGGGCGAGACGCCGCTGACATCTAAGGTCATCTGGGCCAGCCTTCCAAGAATGTCCTCCGCTATAGACCTGGTAGCCTGAACACCCTTTTCGATTTCCGTCATTCTGTTCTTCAACGGCACCAACTCTTCCGACATTGCCTCCTTCTGGACGCGGCGTATCGGCGTCTCAACCGAGTCCCGGCCGATAGCCTTAAGCCTCTCGTTGCTGTAGTACTCGTCGAGGATCTGTCGTAGCCTTTCGGATACGGTCTGCCCCCGCGTCGCACAATCCGCCATAAATTCCCGAAGGGTCGATGCGTGGGGCCACGTTGATACCGACCTGTTAGCTATGGGCTTTAGTTGCTTCTTACTCTTCACACTTCTCTCCTGTATCTCGAAAATCCTTAGAACTCTCTTGGCTCTGTTGACATCCTCGGATTTTCGGTCCCACGATTACCGCTGAGGTGATCGCATGGCCGAAGTTGGGTTAGTGCTCTTTGCCAAGACTGCGCTCGAAGTGATGCGGGAGGTCTTGCCCGCCTACAGCGGCAAATACTCCAAGCACACCTTCACGCAGCCGCAGCTCATGACGATCCTCTGCCTGATGCGGTTCGAGGACTGGACCTTCCGCGAGGCCGAGGTTCGCCTCGCCGAGCATAGCGACCTGCGGCGTGCGCTCGGGCTGGAGCGCGTGCCCGACCACACTACCCTGTACCGCTTCATGCGGAGAGTCACCGACGAGATACTCGACGAGGTGCTCACCGCGGTCGCCACGCGGCTCGTGCCGCGCCGGAGGGGCCGCAAGCGGAAGAAGGTCACCGTCGCGGTGGATGCGACGGGGCTCGCGCCGGGCAGCGTCAGCACCTTCTTCATCAACCGGCGTACCGACCGCGGCGAGGGGCTTCCCTGGCGGCACTGGTGCAAGTGGACGATAGTTGTCGATGTCCTGCGCCGGTGCGTGCTGGCCCAAGCTGCGCGCCAGGGGCCGTACAACGACTGCGCGACGCTCCGGCCGCTGGTGAGCGCCGCGCACAAGGTCACGCCCGTGGGACTGGTGCTCGCCGACGCCGAGTTCGACAGCGAGCGTAACCATCGACATGTTAGAGACGAGATCGGCGCCGACAGCGTCATCCCCGCGAAGCGCGGGAAGGCCGACTGGAAGATCAAGGGCGTGCGGGCGCAGATGCGGCGTCGCTTCCCGCGCAAGCGCTACAGTCAACGCGCGCAGGTCGAAAGCGTCTTCTCGGTCGTGAAGCGGAAGCTGTCGGCGAAGGCGCCGCGGCGCTCTGACGAGACGCAGCGACGGCAGGCCATGCTGCTGGGCGTGGCCTACAACATCTACCTGCTCTAGCTGCGTCCTCGCTCGGGTCATTTTCTGAGGATGTCAACAGAGCCAACTCTCTTCTGCGAATTAGCAGCCCAGGGTTTGGAGCGGTAAAACTTTGATCCTATTACGCTAAGTTGCTTAGCTAGAGGGTTCCAAGTTCTGTATCTGAGTTGTCCAAAGCTGCAACTTTCTTCCTTCTTTAAAGTTGCAGCAACGGCCCTAGCCGATTTAGAACGCGCTATCGTGGCTGAAGCCACCAACAACGTCTGAGCAACTTCAATGCCGAGCTTATTGGGGGGTGGTTTGGGGTGGGTACGTCAATTTTGGTGGGATTTTGAGATTGCCAAGCCGGAGGGTAGGTAAAATAGCCCGGGTCAAACTGTCCGTCAGGGCGGGTACTTTTGTCCCCAAGCTTTTGAGCCAAGAGGAGCCGTCAGGTATGAAGCTATGTCAGAGAAAAGATTGACGACTAACATTTGATGAACCGTAACCGATGGGCAAAGGTGTTATAAGCGCGGCTCGAAGTGTGAACAGCCGGAACTGGTGCAGTGTTGCTACCCGACAATGAAAGTAGGCAGGCTGGACGAACGGAGGGGCGCAGAAAACGTCGGGGAGCAGAGACTGCGCGGTTTCTGTCATATTGGGGCACGTACCAACTCACATCCCGATTGCAAACGGAGGTATGTGCTCGTAGCGTTAAATCACGAAATCCGAGTCGGCGGATTTCAGCTATGGGAAAGCGTTAAGTGTGTCGATGAAGAGTATGGAGAGGGTGCGGAATCTGTGCCTATGATGGAGATGGCTTGCGCGTGCCAATTATGGGCACAGCCGTCTGAGGGCGTGTCCCCATTTTTGGTACAAAGGGCACGCTCTGTAAGTGACTGAAGAATGCGCGCCCATGCGCCGGAAAAGGGACTTGGTCTATGCCTGATCAGGACTTCTATAAAAATTGCTCAGGGAGGGGCGGGTGTTGTTATACTGTCGCCTCGTCCGCTGCCTCGTCCCGACCTCTAGCCGGACTCCTAAGTTCTCTTCGAGCCCTTCGCAGGGCGGCTCTCATCCCGAGGCGGTGCAACCGAATCTAATCGCGGGCGAACGTGTCGGCCGCAAACGCGCGCGCCATGAGCCCGTGCCGACGCGCACACGTCTTGCGTGAAGATGAATTTAGCGCGGGCCAACCGTCTCAACTAAAGATCACACCGGAGCACTCTGATGAAGCCCTCCTCACAGCAGGAACAGAGATACAGGCTGACGGCCTCGAACGTCGCCGCCTACTTCAAGCATCGCTGCGACCGCAACTTCCGCTGGAACACGGTCGAGGCCGTCCTCCGCACGAAGCCCGGCATCGGGTGGAACGTCCCGCGCAGGCGCCACGAGCACAGCCGCCCCGGCATCAGGCTGCTCATGGAGGAGGGCGATAGGTTCGAGGTCGGTAACGTCGAGTCTTACGTCGAAACGTACGGCGCGGCTTCTGTCCTGACCGAAGGCGTCGAAGAGGAGGGCGGGCGGCGCAAGGTCAAAGACGTGAAGTTCGAGAAGTTCGTCGAGGCGTTCGGCGTCCCCCCTTTCCCGCGGTTCGTCGCGCAACTCGAAGTCGTCTTAGAGCCGGAGCAGGAGGCGGGATTGCTGGAGCGCTTCGGGCTCGACCCTCGGCGCGTGAAGTTCGGGCCCGCGCGTCCAGACCTACTGGAAGTGCTCCCGCCCGCGGCGGAAGGTGGCAAGGCGCGTCTGCGCATCTGGGACTTCAAGGCGAGCCAGAAGGCTCGTCACGACCATTACATTCAGGTCGCCTACTACTCCTTCCTGCTCGACCATGTCGTTAGAGAGGCCGGACTGACTTCCGTCGAGGTCGATCTGGACTTCGGCGTCATCTGCTCGCGCGAAGGCACGCCCCCGTTCGAGTTGCGCCCTTACCGCCTGGCCGTGGACGACTTCCTACGCAACCGCGCTCAGGCGCTCTTCGACACGCCTTCGGCCGACACGCACTTTCACGTCGAAGATCACTGCTCCATGTGCGAGTACATGGATCAATGCCGTCAAGAGGCGGACGCACACTACGACCTCTCACGCGTCGCATACATCAGCTCTGAATCCAAGCGAAGGCTTTGCGCCGACGGCGTCAGGACGCACCGCGAACTCGCCGCGCTGGCGGACGAGGAACGCGTCGAGCGGCTCCAGGCGTCGAGCCACGACCTCTCCGTCAACTTAGCGCGCTACGTCTCGTCGGCGCAGGCACTCGAAGACGGACTGCCGCGAAGCTTGGGCGCGACGACGCTGCTGATGCCGCGCTATGAGGACGTGAGGGTCGTGCTGTGCGCCGAACATGATGCCGTCACGCAGACGTGCTTCGCGCTCGGCCTTAAAGTTTATGAAGGGTGGGACGCGGAGAACGGCAAGCCTGTCGGGAGTGAGCAGGTGTTCGTCGCGCGCGAGAAGGGCGGTGAGGCGCAAATCGTTCTCGAATTCCTCCGCGCCCTGAACGAACTGTTGAGGCGCGTGGACGCGGAGAATCGTGAGATAGTCGCCCGCCCTACCGATGACCACCCGTCCGTCGCGGCTGCGAGGGCGGAGTGCGACGGTGCGGAGGCGGCGGGTAGTGATTTCAAGGCGAGATGTCCGGTGCTGCGGAAAACGAACCCCGCCTACGAAGCCCTGCTCGCCGAACGTACCGCGCTTCAAGAGCGCGCGAAGCTCGCGAAGGCGGCGCTCAAGCAGGCGCAACGCGATGCGGTCTGGGAGCTTAGGAAGCAGCAGCGTCGGCTGCACTTCTACGTCTACGACACCGTAGACCTTCACGTGCTGCGCGGCGTCGTCGAGCGACACGTCTTCGACGAAGAGCCGGCTGAGATGGCCGAGCAGGTCTCGCACCTCGTGCGTCTCTTCCCACCCTCCTCAATCCTCCAGGACGCGGAGACGTTCCGCAGCGTGCCGGGCACGGTCGTCACGCAAGTCCTGCGCTCGATAGTCGCGCTCCCGGCGCCGTACACGTACGACCTTGCGACGGTCTCGAAGGCGTACCAGCCGACGGACGCCGAGGGCGAGGAGAAGGGCTACACGTTCCGCCCGCGTTACGGGTTCGGCTGGGAGTTCGCAAATCAAGTCGCGTTCGAGAGAATCCACGACGCCTGGAACGGCAAGGGCTACAACCCCGACCCGAGGAACCCCGAGAGGCAACTGACGGCCGAAGGCGTCTACGAGCGGATCGAGGAGACGGTGAGAAGTAAACTACGCGCCACCGACTCGGTCATACGACGGCTGAAGCAGGAGTTCGGCGACGCGCTCCTGCTGAGGAAGGAGCCGTTCCTGCTCTACGGCGAGTTCGACCCGCTCGACTTCCGCCTGCTCGAAGCACTCAGGACTTTCTCGCTGCTCGAAACTTCGTTCGAAGAGCTTGAAGTCAAACACGTCCACACGCTCCCGGTCGAAGACCGCGTCGGCAAGTTCGTATGCGTGAGCGGCCTGCGCCACGTCGATGGGAGCGACGAGCCGGACGGCTCCATGTGGTTCACCTTCGACGCCGCCGCGAGGGATGTGAAGTTCGACGCGGGCGAGTACAACCTAGTCGTCACGCCTGAGCGGCAGCCGGAAGTCCTGCTCGGCGACATCGACGGCAGACTCTTCGAGAGGAGCTTCCGCGCCGGAGACCTGAAGGTGACGCTCGTCGAGTACGACCTGCGCGGCGACCCTCCGCGCCTGCGCCTCCTGCCCGACAACCCAGACAAGTTCAAGGAGAAGATAGACCTCACGCAGCCCTGCGTGCTCGACCAACTCTACGTCGATTACAACTCGAACCGCGTCATGCGTGTGCTGTCCGGGCTCCACGAGAACCCGGAGGCCGCGGCGCACCTCCACGAGTTGCTGAAGGGCGGGGCAATCGAAGACTGGCAGCCTCCGGCCACAGGGTGCGGCGCGGCGGAACGCCAGCTTAGGGAACTCATCGAGGCGAGCGGCAATAACCCGGACGGGCTGCTCAACGACGGCCAGTGGGCCGCGTGGCGCGGCGTCTTCCGCGAACCGCTCACGCTCATCTGGGGGCCGCCGGGCACTGGCAAAACGCACACGGTCGCTCACATACTCATTGGCTACGCCTTGGCCGCGCGCGACGCGGGCAGACCCTTGCGCATCCTCGTCGCCGCCTCGACGCATCACGCCATCGTCAACGTTCTTAGAAAGACCGCGGAGCTGGCAGCCAAGTATGGCCTCGGGACGGAGAATCTGACCGTCTCCAAGCTACGAGGGAGCGGCAACGCGGCAGACGAAGAGTTGCCGCCTTCGGTCGAGCGTGTGGCTGACACGGAGTTGGCGACGCTGCTTCAGCGCGAATCGCCGTGCGTCGTCGTGGGCGGAACAGTCTGGAGCGTCTACAAGGGGATGAAGGAGGCGGGCGGCCTCATCCAGCAATGGTTCGACGTGGTGCTGGTGGACGAGGCTTCGCAGATGAAACTGCCCGACGCCCTCATCGCCTTCAGCTCGAGCAAGGCGAACTCGAACATCATCCTCGCGGGCGACGACCGGCAACTCCCGCCGATCATCCACGGTAGCTACCCCGAAGAGCACGAGCACATGCTCAGCTCGGTCTTCGCCTTCGTGCGCCGCCGTATGAACGACGCCGCGGCGGAAGACTCGGCCGTCAAGGGGCGCGTGCTCTTCCAGCTCGAAGAGAACTTCCGCATGAACGAGCCTCTGACGGCTTACCCGCGCGACGTGCTCTACGAAGGGCATTTCCGCTCCACCAAACCGGAAATACGCATCGCCACTACGGAGCCGATAGCCTTTGCCTCCGCCGACCTCCTCGACTTCCTGCTCCACCCCGAGCGCCCCGTAGTCCTCTGCCGTTACGCGGCCCCGCGCAGCTTCACCGCACGCAACCTCATCGAAGCGGAACTCGTCGCCGCGCTGGCGGAGAGGCTCAGCCGCGTCCTGATTGACGAGAAGACCGGAGAAGTGTTCACGCCGAGAGAGTTCGCCCGGAGGGCACTGGCAGTGCTGTCGCCGCACCGCGCGCAGAATAGCGCAATCCGGCAGGCGCTCCGTGATTGCGGCTTCGACACCGCAGCCAAGCCGCTCCCGCTCGTGGACACGGTCGAGAAGCTACAGGGCAAGGAGCGCCAAGTCATACTCGTCTCCTACGGCGTGGCCGATGAAGAGTATGCCGAGGCCGAAGCCGAGTTCCTCCTCAGCCGCAACCGCTTCAACGTCGCCGCCACGCGCGCCGAGCGCAAACTCGTCGTCTTCTGCTCCGACACCGTCCTCGACGTGGTGCCGACCGATCGCGGCGTGCTACTGGAGTCGATGATGCTCAAAGAGTTTCGCCACTACTGCTGCGACGGCTACGCCCGCGTCCCGTGGGCGTCCGCGGAGGGCGGCGAGATTCTACTGAGCGTCCAGTGGAAGGGGTTTTAACAACGCCTTTCGGCATCATTGGAATCTGAATCAGCTTTCGATTCAAAATACGAAAGGCAGTCCCAGTGCTCAACGCCTTTCGGCATCATTGGAAACATAACAATAAAATTAATGCGGCGACCTATTGTTCTAGCTAGTGCGCTCTCTAGCAGGCTCACGCGAAAAAAGCCTTGAATTCTCAACAAGTCGCTGGTAGGATCGCCCATACGAAAGGCAGTCCCACATCCGGTAGCGGGATACTAGCACTAAGGAAATCTAGGCGTCAATAAAATTTTTCGTTCGTTGGGAGTTGGAAGGAAATCTGTGGCTACAACGGTGAGTTTGCGAGGGTGAATAAAATCTTATGAGGGTTTGTCTCCCAAGACGTTCCGCGTCTCCCCGAGGAGATTATTCTCATCCCATGGCTAGGATGAAATCTCACAAGTCTTCACCGCGGCGCGTACACCTCTACGCCTACGAACAATTGAGCCGCGTCTGCGTGGAGATTCAGCGCGGGCGCTATCCGACGAAAAGTGACTTGGCGCGAGTCGTCGAGCGCCACCCGCGCACAGTCCAGCGCATCCTCGCCGCCCTCGTCAACGACTTCGACGCGCCCCTTGAGTTCGACCAAAAAAAGAAAGGGTTCTATTTCACAGACCCTACGTGGCGGCTCCCGGCCGTCGCCCTCACGGAGGGCGAGTTGATTAACTTCTTCGCCGCCGAGCGAGTCCTGCGGCGCTTAGGCGCGACCTCTGAAGTGCGGCTCGCGCGCAGCGCCCTGCGCCGGCTGTCGGCGCTCCTGCCGGCAGAAGTGGTGGTAGATATCGGCGCGCTCGAAGAGGCCATCACCTTCGCCCCCGAGCCCGTCCTCGACGCCTCTCCCGCCATTCTTCACCAACTCGCTTCGGCCGCCACACACAGGCAGACTCTACACATCCATTACTACTCTCAGCACCGCGCCGCCCACACCGAGCGCGACGTTGACGTGCTCCTCCTGCACAACCACCTAGGCGAATGGTACGCTGTCTGCCACGACCACGAGACCGGCGAAGTCCGCGACTTCCACGCTGGGCGCATGACCAACCTCACGAATACGCGCCTCACCTTCACGCCGCCGGAAGGCTTCGACGCGGAAGAGTACCTACGCCGCGGCTTCGGCATGTTCCGCGGGGGCAGCGAAGTCCTGGTCGAAGTAGAGTTCGACCAAGACCAGGCGCGCTACGCCCGCGAGCGCGCCTTCCACCCGACGCAACGCCGCAAAGAACTGCCCGACGGACGCCTCCGCGTTACCTTCGAGACCACCGAGGCCGCCCTCGAGCAGGTCGCCCGCTGGCTGCTCCACTACGGCGAACACGCCCGAGCCTTGCGACCAGCAGCGCTACGCGAAATGATGCGCGAACACCTCAAGCGCGCCGTCAAACTTTATGACGAGACGGCAGGCGAGGCACACTCTGAGTGAGTTAAGCCAGAACGTCAGCCCCGTGTGCTTTGAAAGGTCACACAGTGAGGACTCACATGCAGAAAGAAACTACCTTGACGGTTTCCGCAGCCGAGACGGTGCCCGCAGTCGTCGTCCAATTCCCCGCGCAGGGGCGGCAACTCCCCGCCGACCACGGCTACGCCCTCTACTCCGCCGTCACGCATCAACTGCCCGCGCTGCACGGCGCGGCGTGGCTCGGGCTGGAACTCCTCAGCGGGGTTCCTTGGCGCGAAGGCGTCATCGTGCTCCCGACCCGCGGCGCGCAGCTACGCCTCCGCGTACCCGCCAATCGCTACGCCGCTGTGCTCCCCCTCGCCGGAAAGCGCCTCGACATCGCTGGCCATCCGTTGCGTCTTGGCATACCCACCGCGCGCCCGCTCCAACCCGCCCCCTCGCTCTACGCGCGTGTCGTCACGATCAAGAAGTTCACCGAACCCGAACCCTTCCTCGACGCCGCCCGCCGCCAACTCGACGCCCTCGGCGTCAGCGCCACCCTCGAACTCCCCCTCGACGAGCAAGGCCGCTTCCGCCGCCGCGTCATCCAGATTCACGGTAAACGCATCATAGGCTTCTCCATCGCCGCCCATGGCCTCGCCGACGAAGACTCACTTCGCCTCCAGACCCACGGCCTCGGCGGCCGCCGCTCCATGGGCTGCGGACATTTCAACCCGATAGCTTCGGGACGGAGCCGGCCATGATGAGTCGCCTACTTGCTAAGTCGTCTAAGCAGCCTGATAACCCACGCAACCCTGAAATATTGCAGGGCCACGTCAGCCTTGTTCTCGACGCCGCCGAGGCCATACTCGTGGAGGCTGAGGACGACGTGCTGGCACAGTTGGCACTGCCGCACGCCCGTTGGCGCAAGCCGCTGCGCCGCGCCGTGATGCTCGGCGCATATCTGCATGACTTCGGTAAGGCGAATGACCATTTTCAGAAGATGTTACGGCACAAGGGCTTTAAGCAAAGCGTACGCCACGAGGTGTTGAGTGGAATCCTCTGCATGCGGCAGGAGAGATTACACGACTGGCTCTGTCCAGACGCGGAGGCGGAGACCGCATTCCGGGCAGCGGTCTGCGCTACCGTTGGGCATCACTTACAAACGGACGCGGGTATTAGCAATGATATCGAGCTGCTGACGGCATTCATTAACCACAACGACTTTAAGAAGCTGCTCAAGCTGGGTGCTCATCGCCTACAGTTGGACGATCCCCCGGATTTCAACGAACCGCTCGTCTTCGCGCTCGACTGGGAGCGTCCAGTCGCTGAGCTTCCTATGTTGCCAGAGTTGGTAAGTGACCTGTGGCGCGAGGGCGCACGCTGGTTTAAGGAGGCGGACGAAGAGACGCAGCGTTGGCTGGCGGCGGTCAAGGCGCTGGTCGTCGCGGCCGACGTGGCCGGCTCCGCCCTCCCCAATAAGAACAAAGAGAAGGACGACAGGTCCATCAAAGATTGGATCTCGGATTCCCTGAGTCGTGTCGCCTCAGCGGAAGAGTTAAGGAAGGTCGTTAGCGAGAGGTTAAGCGGGGGTGAGCCGAACGAGGCGCGCGACGAATTTCAGCGCCTAGTTAAGGAAAGCAACAGCCCCGTTACTCTGGTAAGCGCCGGGTGTGGTGCAGGGAAGACCGCCGCCGCATATCTCTGGGCGGCGGAGCAGGCAGCGGGCCGCAAACTCTTCTTCTGCTACCCCACGACCGGCACTGCGACTGAGGGATTCAGTGGGTATGTCACCAAGTCGCGGACAGAAGGCGCGCTGATCCACAGCCGCGTCGAGGCCGACATTGAAGACATCCTAACTACGCCCGAAGACGGAGCCGAGCAGGATACGAACGGCTGGCGTCCGCCGATCTCTGACGTGCGACTGGAGTCGCTACACGCATGGTCACCGCCGCTTATCGTATGCACCGTGGATACGGTGCTTGGCCTCATTCAGAACAATCGGCGTGGGCTCTTCTCTTTCCCAGCACTTGCGCGCGGCGCTTTCGTCTTCGATGAAATTCATGCTTACGACCCGAGGCTGTTCGGTAGCCTGCTCCATTTCCTCAAGACGTTCAAGGGGGCGCGCGTCCTGCTGATGACGGCTTCGCTGCCTCCGCCGATGCGTAAAGCCCTGGAAGGGGTCTGCGAGTTATCAGAGTCAATCAGGGGGCCGCTAACCCGCGAAGAAGCGTCGCGCTACCGGCTACGCCACGTCACGGAGGACGCGGACGGGGTGGCCTGGGCAGAGGCGCGGAAGGTGCTTGCGGGTGGCGGCAAGGTGCTCTGGGTAGTGAACACGGTGGACCGCGCCGTCACGCTATACCGTGAGGCACGAAAGAATAATTTTACATACCCTCTGCATCTTTATCACAGCCGATTCCGCTACTTCGAGCGAAAAGAGAAGCATCAAGCCGTCACCGCAGCCTTCGACCCGAGAATGGGAGAGGGCGCGGCGCTGGCGATCACGACACAGGTGGCCGAGATGTCGCTCGACCTTTCGGCCGACCTGCTAATCACCGACATTGCTCCGCCCGCGTCTCTCATTCAGAGACTTGGCCGGCTCAACCGGCATGAGGATGTGCCGGGCGAGACGGCGCTCGCGCTTATCCTTGATCCCGCCGAGCTATCACTAAAGGATAAAGCCAAACCCTATCTCGACAGGAGGAAGGAGCCTTCGGCTGAATTCATGCTTGCTTACAGGTGGCTCGGGCTTGACTCTCTCCGCCGAGACCCTGAGCCGGTCTCACAGGCGCAACTCGCCGACACGCTCGCGGCTCTTTACGGCACCGCCGGAGTAGTTAGCGGTAACCTCGGTTCGGCCTGGCTCGAAGGCGCGTGGAAGAGCCAGGTCGAGCCGTTGCGCGAGGCGGACTTCTCCGTCCCGGTGGTGCTTGAGCGTGACGAAAAGTACATCAAGGCGGCCGGCGCTGGGCGGCCTACGGCGGAGCAACGCCGCGAGATGCGGCGCGAGGCGATTCGACGGTCGCTGAGCATCCCGGGGCGCGACGAAGTCGGCGGGTGGCAACGCTTGAGCGAACACAAGCTGTATCGCATCGCGCCGGATGAGAAGGTCGGGTACGACGGAGGGACAGGGGCCTTTTGGATATGACGCAAACGCTCATGCTGAGGTTAAACGATCCGGGACTGTCGGCGCTGCATCGCGCGGGGCTCGCCGGCCTCTGGATGACTCTGGATGCGCTGGCAGAGGAGAAGCGTCTGGGGCGGGAGAAGGGGTTGAAGTGGCCCGACTGGGTCGAGTTCCCGCCGAAACTCGACCCGTACGGCCTTGAGCTTCGGTGGGAGGGTACGCCGCGCCAGTTACTCGACTGGCTCCTGCCCGCGGCGTTCGGCGTCGGCGACTTCGACATGATTGATTTCGCGGGCTTGCGCCCGGCCGGGCTGAGTCCGGCGGCGCGCGCCGTCATTCATCAGGGAGTTCTCGGCACCTTCCTGCAACATGGCAAGACGCGGGGTACGCTCAAAGCGTCGCTTGCACGCCCAATCCCGCTAGACGAAGGCGTGCTGCTCCTCAAGTACGTGGGCCTTGACTGGTACAGTCATCAGAAAGCGGCGGGCGCTTTCTGCGATGACGAAGGCGGCTGGGCCGAGTCCGTGCAACTGGCTGGTTGGCTTGCGCCGGGGGGCGTTGTGCGCCACGTCGCTTACACAAGTGACACGGCGCTGGAGGAGCCGCCTCAGAGGGCCCTACTGCTGTTGTTCGCTCCTGTCGGCTGCTTCTATTTCAATCTGCGCTCGACCATTCGCTCGCAGAAGGCGCGGTTCGCGCTCGTCATCCCGGAGATAAATGACCTTGAGGAATACGCGGAGCGTCGGCGCGGGGTCTGTCGCGAAGATTTGCTTGAGTTTACGGCGAGCGGGACGGGCGATGCCGCGCTAAGGCTCGCGCTGCTCCTACAGTCTCGCAAGTATTCGCGCGAGGTTTCCTGTGAGCGCTGCCAAGTCATCACACTGGGCACCGTGCCGTGGGCGTCGCAGCAGAAGACGCGCACGGCCGCTATGCCTGTTGACCTGCGAGGGCAGAAGAAGCTTGAGACTTACCAGCGGCTCAAAGAGCCGCTACGGCCCCGCGTGGTGCCCGGCAAGTCCGCCGACGGCGAGGGCAGTTTTATCAAGACGAGTGTGGCGCTTGAACTCTTCGGCGAGAACCTTGCCGCCGGGCGCGTCTGGTACGAAGGGTTCGCCGGGCTGATGAACAAGGCGGAGTTGTACCAAGTCCTCAAGTATGAAAGGGAGGGGCTGAACAAAGTGATCAAAACAGCCAAGTTGGAACGCGGCGAAAGGGTCGTGGTCGAGGCTTGTCATCAAGCGCTCCGGCGCCGCTACGGGATGATTAAGGATCGCGCGAAGCATGAGGGCGCGGACATTGAAGCTCTCTTCAATCGGGAGAATGAGCGATTGCGCGTCGGGCTGGCGCGCTGCAAGAACGCGACCTCCCTACGCCAGGAGTTGACCGACTTCTGGTCGCGGGCTGGCCAGCTCAAGGCATTACAGGACGACTGGGACGCCGTACTCCCGATGTTCGATGAGCACTGGGCGCACGCGCGCGACCTCGCCCTCCTCGCCCTCGCCAGCTACAAGAGGCCGGAGGCCGGACGGGGCGGCGCGGATGAGGGGGCGGCGGACTCAGGCCGGCCGCCCGCGGATGAATAACATTCAACTTCCGACAGCAAGGAGCAGCTTCATGACGAGACACTTATTCGGGGCCGTGCTAACAGGGCATGGTACGGCGGCCAATAACCGCGGGGAGAACGAGGGCAACATCACCACGCTGCAAAAACTCCTCTGGCGCGGCGAGGTGCACACGACCGTCTCTGCCGAGGCGATCCGCTGGGCCGTCCGCTACTACTGGCAGCAACACGCCGAAGACGAGTCGCACGACCTCACGACGAACCGCTACTGGGATGACGAGGCCAATGACAACAAGTGGCGCGACGAGAACTGGACGGGGTGGGACACAGCCGAAGGCCGCCGCTACATTGACGACGACGTGCTCGGCTTCATGCGCGCGGAGGCGGCCAAAGAAGAGGGCGGAGACGGAACTGGGGGCTCGGAAGGTAAAGGCGGCAAGAAGAAGCGGCCGAAGGGCACGATCATCAACCGCCGCGGCGTGCTTGAGATAACACGCGCCGTCTCGACCACCCCTTTCGCCGGCGACATCACCTTCAACGCTAAGAGCGGCACGAAGACGAACACCTCCCTCTACGGCACAGAGGTGCACGCGACGCGCTACCAGTACGGGTTCGCGCTGACACCCTCGCGGCTCCACAGGCCCGAGCGCGCCCTGCACGTGCTGGACGCGCTCTGCAACCTAGGCGAGGTAGCCGGAAATCACAGCCGCTTCCTCTACGACTTCTCTCCCGAGTCCATCATGCTGCGTTGGACACACGATTTCGCCCCGCGCCTTCTCTACTGCTTCGAGACGCCCGGGGCGGAGGCGGTGGACGCGCCGACGCTTCTGATGAGAGCGCAAGCGGGCGACATCGACCCGAAAGAATTGGTCGTCGGCGGCGCGCTCGCGGGCACAGAGACCGGCGAGGCGCTGAAGGGACTCGGCGCGGAGGTTCACGCGGGGGTCAAGGCCGCCGCCGGCGCAATGCTCGGACGGCTACGGGGAGAGCTGGGATGAGCAGCATCAGCCTCGCGGTTGAGGTGCCCGTCGCATCCTTCCGCATGCCATACGCGCGCGAGTACGCCGAGAGCTACGAGCTTCCGCCACCGGCGACGGTCTACGGCATGCTGCTCTCACTCGTCGGCGAGACGGATCGTCATCGGCACGCCGGGGTGCGTGTCGCTATCGCCCGCCCGGGCGCGGAGAGTTGCGCTGAGCCGGAGCGCTCAGTCGTGCTCAGGACTTTCAGACGCATCAAGAAAAAGCCCGTCAGCGACCCCACGAACGCACGTCCGGACTTTCAGGAGGTTCTGACGGGCTTGTGCTTGGCGATATGGATTGACTCCGACACCGAGCGGAGCCAGCGGCCTACGTTGGTTGAGCGCATAAATGGTGCCTTCCGCTCGCCCGATACCGTAGAGCGTTTCGGCGGCCTCAGTCTGGGTGAGAGCCGCGACCTCGTTGATTCAGTGTCCCTCCTTTCCGAACAGGCCCGGTACAGCGAACGGTACAGCGTCGGCAGCCCCTGCGTCTGGCTCAGGCGCGACGAAATCGGCCCGCTGACAATGCCCTGCTGGGTCGATCACGTCGGCTCGGCTAGGACGCTCTGGGCGTCTTACAGATTGACTGAGGGGCACATGACAGAGCCGAACGCCGACTGCTGGACGGAGATCGGCCCCAGAGTCGGAAGTGTGTGAGACCTCCGGGCGCCACCCTGTTTAGTTTTAACGGAGGTAGAGTAAATATATGTCGGCAGTAAAAGACAGCAGCCCCTTACGAATTATGAGCTTGCACGCGCTTGCTTACTGCGAACGCCTCTTCTACCTGGAGGAGGTGGAGGAGGTGCGCGTGGCGGACGAGCGGGTATATGCGGGCAGGCGGCTGCACGTGGAGTTGGAGAGGGAGGAGGACGAGGAGGAGTGGCTCACGCTCGACCTGGAGAGCGAGCGTTGGGGGTTGAAGGGTCGGATCGACTGCGTGAGGCGGAGGGACGGGCAGATAGCCCCGTACGAGCATAAGCGTGGGAGGTCTGCGCGCGGGGCGGACGGGAGGCCGGCGGCGTGGCCGAGCGACCGCGTGCAGGTCATCGCGTACGCCGCGCTGGTGGAGGAGCAGACGGGGCGGGAGGTCTCGGAGGGGCGCGTGCGTTACCACGCGGACAACGTGCTGGTGCACGTCCCGTTCGATGAGACGGCGCGGGCGGAGTTGGAGAGGGCGATAGGGCGCGCGCGTGAGTTGCAGGCGACGGTCGAGCGGCCGCCCGTCGCGGAGAACGAGAGGCTGTGCGTGAAGTGCTCGCTCGCGCCTGTGTGCCTGCCGGAGGAGGCGCGGCTCGGGGTCGCGCTCACGTCGGATGACTCACAGCTTTCAGGGCGCACGACGTTGAGGCTCTTCCCGTCCGACGATGATAGGCGGACGCTGCACGTCATCACGCAGGGCGCACGCGTCGGGCGCAAGGGAGACCGGCTGGAGGTCAGCGCGCCCGACGACGCGCCGCAATTGCACCCCGTGCATGAAGTCGGGCAGGTGGTGCTGCACGGCTTTGCCCAGATCACGACGCAGGCGCTCAGACTCTGTGCGGAACAGGAGGTCGGGGTTCATTGGGTGACGGGCGGCGGGCGTTACATGGGCGCGTGGGTTGCCGGGATGGGCTCCGTGCAGCGCCGCATACGGCAGTACCGCGCGCTGACCGACCCGGAGCTATGTCTGAGGCTGGCGCGCAGGTTGGCGGAAGCACGCGTGCGCGGGCAGTTGAGCTTCCTCCTGCGCGCGAGCCGAGAGGCGGGGCGCGACGTGCGGGAGGTGCGTGACGCCATCGGCGGGATGCGCAAGCTCCTCTCACCTATGTCGCGCGCGGCGAGCATAGACTCCCTGCGCGGCTTCGAGGGCGGCGCCGGCGCGCACTACTTCGGCGCGCTCCCGCATCTCGTCGTGCCCGAGGCGGGAGAGGCGATGCGCCCCGACGGCCGCAATCGTCGGCCCCCGCGCGACCGCTGCAACGCGTTGCTGTCGTACGGCTATGCGTTTCTCTTGAAGGACGTGACGAACGCGATCCTGGCGGTTGGGCTGGACCCTGCCTTGGGCTTCTACCACCAGCCGCGCTCACAGGCGCATCCGCTCGCGCTTGACCTGATGGAACTGTTCCGTGTGCCTCTCGTAGACCTACCGGTGATCGCATCGATCAACCGCCGGCAGTGGGATGAGCAGGAAGATTTCCAAATTGCGGGGCAGCAGGTGTGGCTCTCGGACGCCGGACGCAAGAAGTTCATCGGCATCTACGAGCGGCGCAAGGCGGATCGCTGGAAACATCCGGTCATCGGCCACTCGCTGTCATATTCACGTCTGTTAGAGCTGGAGGCAAGATTGTTGGAGAAGGAGTGGATGGGCGAAGGCGGACTGTTCGCACGCATGCGCCTGCGCTAGTCAAAAGGGCGAGCCGTTATGGAAACGAAGCAGTGGTACGTAGTCTGTTACGACATCACGGAGCCGAAGCGCTGGCGGCGCGTCTACAAGATAATGCACGGCTACGGCCACCGCCTGCAATACTCCATCTTCAGGTGCCGGCTCACCGCGCGCCACATGGAGCGCCTGCGCTGGGAGCTGGAGAAGATCATGACGGGCGAAGACCGACTGCTCATCCTGAGCCTATGCGAGCCCTGCGAGCGACGCGTGGCCGCCCACAACCGTCCGGAGTCATGGCTCGACGAAGCTCAAAGCTTTGAAATAGCGTAAAGCGGAACACCTGCCCCCGCTCCGGCGGGGAAATTTTATGCCATCTGGGCTAACGCAAGCACCTGCGCTTGTGCCCTGACAGGAGAGAGAATTAACAGGGTAAGGCTACACAGGCCAATGGCTTACCACTCCTACATCGCGGCGCTGGTACCTGAGAGTGAAAAACTACCTGTATCTAAACAGGTTAGGAGCAGATCTCTGATAACAACGAAGCCCGAAACTAATAAACCCTTTACAGAGATTCGACATCCCCGCAACTGTCCACGTAAATTACTGTATCTGCTTGCCTTAATATGCGGGCGGTGAAGATTCCAATGATGCCGAAAGGCGTTGAGCACAAGTTGCCGGCCGCATCCTTAACGCGGGGCTTGCCGTGAAGATTCCAATGATGCCGAAAGGCGTTGAGCACATGATGAGCGACCGACGATTCAACCGAGCGGGTATCGTGAAGATTCCAATGATGCCGAAAGGCGTTGAGCACAAGCGTTTTATCTGGGCTTCCCCGCGCGCTACGGCACGTGAAGATTCCAATGATGCCGAAAGGCGTTGAGCACCTTCCCTCGCCCGGCACGCTTCACCCCCTTAAATTTGTGAAGATTCCAATGATGCCGAAAGGCGTTGAGCACTAACCCGACGCCCCCGGCGTGAACACTTCGGGGCCTGTGAAGATTCCAATGATGCCGAAAGGCGTTGAGCACGCATCCCCTCCATAGGACCCAAACCGCTCACGCATTGTGAAGATTCCAATGATGCCGAAAGGCGTTGAGCACACTGGGCTTCAGCTCACAAGCAAGGGCAAGCGGCGTGAAGATTCCAATGATGCCGAAAGGCGTTGAGCACTAGCCGCCCACCACTTCATGACAATAGCACGTGCCGCGCGTGAAGATTCCAATGATGCCGAAAGGCGTTGAGCACTGACCGGGGCACTCTCGGCCCGCGCCAGCTCGGCCGTGAAGATTCCAATGATGCCGAAAGGCGTTGAGCACAAGCGGGCCGTCAGGGGCGCGACGCGCATCATGCGTGAAGATTCCAATGATGCCGAAAGGCGTTGAGCACTCCGATGCGGATGACGCTTGAGCTGCGCACGACCTGTGAAGATTCCAATGATGCCGAAAGGCGTTGAGCACATGAGCCGGGCGGCGGCGTGGCTCAACCGGCACGCCGGTGAAGATTCCAATGATGCCGAAAGGCGTTGAGCACAGCCCGAGCCCCAGCAGGACGACGCCGGCCAGCCCGTGAAGATTCCAATGATGCCGAAAGGCGTTGAGCACGAAACGCCGACCCTACCTAGGGCGAACAGCATAAGAGTGAAGATTCCAATGATGCCGAAAGGCGTTGAGCACTGTCATGAAGCGCGTCGTCTTCACCTTCGATGACGTGAAGATTCCAATGATGCCGAAAGGCGTTGAGCACCTGTTTCAAGTCCCCGACATTCCCGGCGCGGATACGTGAAGATTCCAATGATGCCGAAAGGCGTTGAGCACTAGACGCGCATCGGTTCAGCCTCTCAGTCTATGGCGGTGAAGATTCCAATGATGCCGAAAGGCGTTGAGCACGTGCAATCGAGGTAAACGACAAATTGTTGCGTGAGGTGAAGATTCCAATGATGCCGAAAGGCGTTGAGCACGCGAAGTTGCCGCGGTACTTGTAGGGCGTCGCCCCGTGAAGATTCCAATGATGCCGAAAGGCGTTGAGCACCCGATAAGCAGTTGGCCGACTGCCGCGCCAAGACCGACGTGAAGATTCCAATGATGCCGAAAGGCGTTGAGCACATGCGCCTCACCTCGTCGCCGATGCCGTGCATCAGGGTGAAGATTCCAATGATGCCGAAAGGCGTTGAGCACGCGACGCACGACGCCACGTTCACCTCGCAGAACTCGGTGAAGATTCCAATGATGCCGAAAGGCGTTGAGCACGAGGTCAACACAATGGCAGAGGATTTGACGGTCAGGTGAAGATTCCAATGATGCCGAAAGGCGTTGAGCACGGCTACGGCGGCGGGCGACATAACGCCGCCAAACACCGTGAAGATTCCAATGATGCCGAAAGGCGTTGAGCACTGCGACGTGGGGCAGCGGTAGCAGATGGAGAGCGGAAATTGTGAAGATTCCAATGATGCCGAAAGGCGTTGAGCACCTTGAGGCGGTGCAGCGTGTCAATCGCCTCCTTCGAGTGTGAAGATTCCAATGATGCCGAAAGGCGTTGAGCACCTTTTCGCCGTGCGCGTTCTCGGGCGTGTCATCCCCGTGAAGATTCCAATGATGCCGAAAGGCGTTGAGCACTCGAGAGGTTCGGTCAAGATTGACCTCCCTTCTTCGTGAAGATTCCAATGATGCCGAAAGGCGTTGAGCACTGGATGTCGAAGCCCTCGACGCGCGCGATGATGCCGTGTGAAGATTCCAATGATGCCGAAAGGCGTTGAGCACCAGACCGGGGCGCATCTGCGTCTCGGGTGGGGTGGTGAAGATTCCAATGATGCCGAAAGGCGTTGAGCACATGAGCAGGAGAGAGCGGTCGCGCGTCTGTTCGAGTGAAGATTCCAATGATGCCGAAAGGCGTTGAGCACAAACCCGGCAAGCTCACCGCCGCCGAATTCGACCTGATGTGAAGATTCCAATGATGCCGAAAGGCGTTGAGCACAAGAGGCCGCGGTCGTCCTCGCGGGCCTCGGTGAGTGAAGATTCCAATGATGCCGAAAGGCGTTGAGCACACCAACGCGGCGCTGTGGCAGCTCTACCACGGCATGTGAAGATTCCAATGATGCCGAAAGGCGTTGAGCACTCAACGGGTACGGCTACCGCTGGAGCGGCTTCATGTGAAGATTCCAATGATGCCGAAAGGCGTTGAGCACTAAATCAAGCCGTGGAGAATGGCGGCGAATGGTATGGTGAAGATTCCAATGATGCCGAAAGGCGTTGAGCACGCTTTAGCGTCCCGAATAAACATGTCACTTCGGCCCTGTGAAGATTCCAATGATGCCGAAAGGCGTTGAGCACTAGCAGGTCGATAGCTCGATCCTCACCTCGGCGAGTGAAGATTCCAATGATGCCGAAAGGCGTTGAGCACTTAGACAGGCGCGAGCATGTTCTATCTATCGTCGCGAGTGAAGATTCCAATGATGCCGAAAGGCGTTGAGCACAGCTGCCCGAAGTGTGAACCCTCGATGAACTGCGCGAGTGAAGATTCCAATGATGCCGAAAGGCGTTGAGCACTGCGAGCCTACGGTGAAAGTGTGCGCGCCGAAGGGGTGTGAAGATTCCAATGATGCCGAAAGGCGTTGAGCACAGATCGACGAGCCACCCGCCCGCGCCGCCCCGCCCGTGAAGATTCCAATGATGCCGAAAGGCGTTGAGCACATTTCTATGGTGCCCGACTCGACGACATAACTCTCTCGTGAAGATTCCAATGATGCCGAAAGGCGTTGAGCACAGGTTAACTGGCACCACGAAGTCCTATGCGACCACCTGGTGAAGATTCCAATGATGCCGAAAGGCGTTGAGCACGACTTGCTCACGGCCGTCCTGCCGCCGAAGTACGCGGGGGTGAAGATTCCAATGATGCCGAAAGGCGTTGAGCACCACCACGGGTCAACCCTCTGCACCACCGCGATCTCGCGTGAAGATTCCAATGATGCCGAAAGGCGTTGAGCACAACACAATCGCGGAGACGGGCATTCCCGTCTGGGAAAGTGAAGATTCCAATGATGCCGAAAGGCGTTGAGCACTACCCCACGCCCCCGCCGTCGTCAAAGCGCCGCCACGTGAAGATTCCAATGATGCCGAAAGGCGTTGAGCACATTGGTGGCGTCGGGATTACGCCGACTTTCTGGCCAGTGAAGATTCCAATGATGCCGAAAGGCGTTGAGCACGCAATCCTGGTGAGCGACGGAGGTGACGCCGATGACGTGAAGATTTCAATGATGCCGAAAGGCGTTGAGCACCCTCTGGCTTTCGCGCGGGTGGAGTCGATGACGTGCCGTGAAGATTCCAATGATGCCGAAAGGCGTTGAGCACACGACGCTCGGGAGGCCGAAGTTCTTCATCATCACGGCCGGTGAAGATTCCAATGATGCCGAAAGGCGTTGAGCACACCAGGCGCAATTCCTCCAAGCGCTCACGGCGCGCGACGTGAAGATTCCAATGATGCCGAAAGGCGTTGAGCACTGAGGGCGACGGGCGGCGCCAATGAGTCCTTCAAGTCAGTGAAGATTCCAATGATGCCGAAAGGCGTTGAGCACCGAAGGGGCAGAGGGTGAAGGACGACCAGGCGCAGGGTGAAGATTCCAATGATGCCGAAAGGCGTTGAGCACCTTCCTCACTGTTCGACCTCCTTCGTCAGCCCCAGTGAAGATTCCAATGATGCCGAAAGGCGTTGAGCACAGATTCTCGACGTACAGTTCCTCTATCCAGCGCATGAGGGTGAAGATTCCAATGATGCCGAAAGGCGTTGAGCACCCCCAACGCGAGCAGCCGAAAGCCATCGTCAAGTGGGTGAAGATTCCAATGATGCCGAAAGGCGTTGAGCACAACCACCCCGTTAACCGCGACCTTCCGCCAGAGAAGTGAAGATTCCAATGATGCCGAAAGGCGTTGAGCACCGTATGGCCGCCTCTACGACTGGTCTGCTGCTCACGTGAAGATTCCAATGATGCCGAAAGGCGTTGAGCACAACTTGCTGGCGACGCACGCGAGGTAGGCGACGATAGTGAAGATTCCAATGATGCCGAAAGGCGTTGAGCACTACGCCTGTCTGCATCGGTGTCCCTTCCGAGTCAGTTTGTGAAGATTCCAATGATGCCGAAAGGCGTTGAGCACGGCATATTGCGCCCGTTACGTCCTATCGCATTCAGTGAAGATTCCAATGATGCCGAAAGGCGTTGAGCACACCAGCAGACGAACATGAAGTCGAAGGCCGCCGGGTAGGTGAAGATTCCAATGATGCCGAAAGGCGTTGAGCACCTAGCCCGCGCTTACTACGGGGAGCCGGGGGAGCCGTAGTGTGAAGATTCCAATGATGCCGAAAGGCGTTGAGCACTAACAGGTAGGGGGTAGCTGTCTCACCTGTAGACCTGTGAAGATTCCAATGATGCCGAAAGGCGTTGAGCACTCTCCATCCTTGGCATTGTCCAGCGGGGAAGTCTGATCTTTGGTGAAGATTCCAATGATGCCGAAAGGCGTTGAGCACCGGTGAACTCCTGGCCGTTGCCCGAGGCGTCGAGCAGTGAAGATTCCAATGATGCCGAAAGGCGTTGAGCACGCAAGTGGAGTGGTCTACGTTAACGACAAACCTTTCGTGAAGATTCCAATGATGCCGAAAGGCGTTGAGCACTGGTCGAGAGCCGTCGCGCATCCGTGTCCTATTGAGTGAAGATTCCAATGATGCCGAAAGGCGTTGAGCACTACGTTGTTCAATAGGACACAGGCGCGCAACTCTTGTGAAGATTCCAATGATGCCGAAAGGCGTTGAGCACGTCTTGACCACGGAAAACGCCTTGCGTATTTTTAGTGAAGATTCCAATGATGCCGAAAGGCGTTGAGCACACGCCGATGGAAGCGTTACGAAGTCCCCGGACATGGGTGAAGATTCCAATGATGCCGAAAGGCGTTGAGCACGCTAAAGGCGAACAGAGGCAGACGGGGCGCGTTGCCGTGAAGATTCCAATGATGCCGAAAGGCGTTGAGCACTTGGCTGCACTCCTCTGGATGCGAACCAACGATGCACGTGAAGATTCCAATGATGCCGAAAGGCGTTGAGCACGTTAAGTTTGAGTCCCGCGCGCGTCGCCCCCAGATAGTGAAGATTCCAATGATGCCGAAAGGCGTTGAGCACTTCGTTTCTCCGCCACGCGGGAAACTTTAACAGGCCGGGTGAAGATTCCAATGATGCCGAAAGGCGTTGAGCACTTCCCCGACTCGGAAGTTTGGACCACGGCAGCCCCGCCGTGAAGATTCCAATGATGCCGAAAGGCGTTGAGCACAAGAGGCGGGAGCGCAAACGTTCGCGTCGGAGGTGTGAAGATTCCAATGATGCCGAAAGGCGTTGAGCACAAGACGGCGTGCTCTTGCAGGAAGAGGCGCGGCACGTGAAGATTCCAATGATGCCGAAAGGCGTTGAGCACGAGGAACTGCGCGAACGAGCGCGTGAACGCCCCGCCCGTGTGAAGATTCCAATGATGCCGAAAGGCGTTGAGCACCTCGCAGCCATTCGGAACGGTTGAAGGGCTGGGAAGTCGCGGTGAAGATTCCAATGATGCCGAAAGGCGTTGAGCACAGGCTGACGGTTTACCTGAACGAACCCGTGACCGTGCGTGAAGATTCCAATGATGCCGAAAGGCGTTGAGCACGGATGCTGACAAAGGCGGGCGCGACGCGTGGGTCGCGTGAAGATTCCAATGATGCCGAAAGGCGTTGAGCACGTCTTGACCAGCACGCGGGGCTGTACGAAGGACCCGACGTGAAGATTCCAATGATGCCGAAAGGCGTTGAGCACGGACAGGGGCGTGTCCTATTGCGAGAACAATAGGACGTGAAGATTCCAATGATGCCGAAAGGCGTTGAGCACCAGGACGGGCAAGAGCCGCCGGAATTGCCTATCAGTGAAGATTCCAATGATGCCGAAAGGCGTTGAGCACAAGGACGAGCGCGCGAAGTTGGACAGGGCGTTGTGCGGTGAAGATTCCAATGATGCCGAAAGGCGTTGAGCACTCCGTGCGCAGGAGGTCGTTCGTCGTCCTGACTTCGTGAAGATTCCAATGATGCCGAAAGGCGTTGAGCACACCAACCCGTCGGGCGTCTGCGCGACGACGAGGTCGCCGGTGAAGATTCCAATGATGCCGAAAGGCGTTGAGCACGTGTAATTGCCGCCGGCGACCGTGACACGATCCGTCCGTGAAGATTCCAATGATGCCGAAAGGCGTTGAGCACTCTGGGACGGCGGCTACGGCTCGGGCGTCGGCCTAGTGAAGATTCCAATGATGCCGAAAGGCGTTGAGCACTAGAATACTCCCGTCAAGCGGGAAACCTTTGAAGGAGGTGAAGATTCCAATGATGCCGAAAGGCGTTGAGCACTGGGGCTCCGGCGGCAACGGCAAGTACGCGGGTGATTGTGAAGATTCCAATGATGCCGAAAGGCGTTGAGCACGAAGACGAGAGTTATTCACAGGCGACTAACGGAGGTGAAGATTCCAATGATGCCGAAAGGCGTTGAGCACGCCGTGACCGGCCAGACGCAGCTCTCGGGGAAGACGTGAAGATTCCAATGATGCCGAAAGGCGTTGAGCACACTTCGGGCGAGATGAAGCGCGTGTTCCCCGCCTCCGGTGAAGATTCCAATGATGCCGAAAGGCGTTGAGCACCGACCATCGCAGCGCTGACGGCAGAGGCTTCCGCGCGTGTGAAGATTCCAATGATGCCGAAAGGCGTTGAGCACGCAGCAGGGGGACTCCGATACTCTTTCGGCCACGAGTGAAGATTCCAATGATGCCGAAAGGCGTTGAGCACAAGAGACTGACGTTAGCGCTCGCGCTGGTCGCGGTGCTCGTGAAGATTCCAATGATGCCGAAAGGCGTTGAGCACCAGATGGAAGGTATCTTTGATGTCCCGCCGTCAAAGGTGAAGATTCCAATGATGCCGAAAGGCGTTGAGCACAGAATCTACGAGCCGCGGACGCCCGCGGAGTGGTTCGTGTGAAGATTCCAATGATGCCGAAAGGCGTTGAGCACGGCGACCGGCCGCCGCTCCCCGAGAACTTCATGCCGAGTGAAGATTCCAATGATGCCGAAAGGCGTTGAGCACTGAAGACCGTTGAAGAATATATCAACGCCCTCAAGTGAAGATTCCAATGATGCCGAAAGGCGTTGAGCACAAAAGGAAGGCCACGGCGCGGCCGACTGCCCCACTGTTGTGAAGATTCCAATGATGCCGAAAGGCGTTGAGCACACAGATTATGTGTATTAGTCACGACTTAATCTGACACTCCATAATTCCTGAGCGCCAAGCTCAGGGGAGGAGTGTCGGAGATGACGAACGAACAGAAGATCATCCGCAATAAGGTCGGGCTGGTGAAGCTGGCCGAGACGCTCGGCAACGTCTCGCAAGCCTGCAAAGTGATGGGCTACTCGCGCGACAGCTTCTACCGCTTCAAGGAGTTGTACGAGCAGGGCGGCGAACTGGCGATGCAGGAGATCAGCCGCAAGAAGCCCTGCCCGAAGAACCGCGTCGAGGCGCACGTCGAGGAGGCGGTCGTCGCCTTCGCCATCGAGAAGCCCGCCCACGGCCAACTCCGAGTCTCTAACGAGTTAAAGAAGCGGGGCGTGTTCATCTCGCCGGGCGGGGTGCGCTGCATCTGGCAGCGCCACGACCTGGAGACCTTCCAGAAGCGCCTGAAGGCGTTAGAGGCCAAAGCCGCGCAGGAGAACCTCATCCTGACCGAGGAGCAACTCCGGGCGCTGGAGAAGGCCAAGGAGGAGAAGGAGGCGCACGGCGAGATCGAGACGGCACACCCGGGCTACCTCGGCGCGCAGGACACTTTCTACGTTGGGACGATGAAGGGCGTCGGGCGCATCTACCAGCAGACCTTCATCGACACCTACTCGAAGGTCGCGGCGGTCAAGCTCTACGACCGGAAGAACGCTTTGGTGGCGGCCGACATGCTCAACGACCGGGTGCTGCCGCTCTTCGAGTCCGAGGGCGTGCGGCTGTTGCGGGTGCTCACAGACCGTGGGTCGGAGTACTGCGGCAACCTGGAGCACCACGAGTACGAGCTGTTCCTCGCGCTCGAAGACATTGACCACACGAAGACGAAGGCGAAGTCCCCGCAGACAAACGGCATCTGCGAGCGGTTCCACCGGACGATGCTCGATGAGTTCTACCGCGTGGCCTTCCGCAAGAAGCTCTACGCGAGCCTGGAGGAGTTACAGCGGGACGCCGACGAGTGGCTCGAGCATTACAACAGTGAGCGGACGCACAGCGGGAAGTACTGCTACGGGAAGACGCCGCTGGAGACCTTCCGGGTGTCAAAGAAGTTGGCTGACGAGAAGATGCTTGATATGTTGCTGGCCGGAAGCGCCGCGGAGAGTGCCGGCGCGCAGGCTGTCGGATAGGTCACGAGTGTCAGATCAAGTTCTGACTATTACATATGAGGCGCGCGAAATCGCAAGTTTTAACGCAAAAAACCGTAACCATCAGAATTTTGTCTGATTTTCTGACATTCATCTAGGGGTAACCTCTTGCCGTCGAGTTGCTTCTTGAGACTATATTCGTCTTTCACATTTGGTCATTTACCTCGGCTAATAGCCTTCTCTAGAATTTGAGGGACGTCATCGGGGCGTTTGGACACCGCCGGTTCTGAATGCCAGCGCCCGAAGCCGCCATGTTGATTCACAGCGCGAAGCCACTCGCGCGTCGCTTCACGCTTAACTTTGTCCTTCTGATCTTCTTCGCCCTTGGTTTCGATGATGAGAATTTCGTCGTTGGACAGCCGGACCAAAAAGTCCGGTCGATATTTGTGTTCACCGCCGTTGAAGATGTAGCGGATTTCAAATCCGAGGTGGTCGTTCTTCACCCAGGCTGAGACGTGTGGGCTTCTGTCTAGGTGAAGAGCAGTAGTGCTTTCCCAACGGCTGTCGCAGACGCAGAAATTGACGTGCGATTTTGTCGTGTGGACGTAAGGCTTGCTCGTGTCCCACGGCCTCATATCTCCCGTCGAAATAATTGGCTTATTGGTGTCGACTATCAGTTCGTATGACTCAACGTTCTCCTGTTGAATGAAGGGGGCGAGGTGATTGACGACGGTCGAAGCGTTGAGCCTGACCATAACCCTTCTCCTCTTGTCTTCCAAGCCAAACATCGGCGGCGAGACTTCCAGCTTGTCCGAGTTGATGAAGCTAGCCACCACCGGGACAAGCTGAGTAAACAAAGCATTCGAGTCGCCCTTCCAGCCGGCCTTGATTTGCTTGAAGATATCCAGCGTGGCGCGGAAGACACTGCTTTGTAAGCGCACCTGGCTGTAAATTTTTTCGAGGTCAATCTCGGTGAGACGCGTGACGTCGTGCTTACCTTCAATCACCGGAGCAAGTTCGGCAAGCTCGCGTGTGTCGTAGGCATTCAGCGTGAGCGGCGTCACCCTATTCAGGTCGAGCTTCAGGACAGGCTTGAACTTGCTCTCGATACGCAGGACGTTGGGGAAGCGAATCTCAAATTCGGCCTTTTCCGGTAGAGGCTGTATGCGTTGTTTGGGGGCGGAAACTTTAACTTCGCTATCTTTGGGCGATTCGTGCGGCATGAAGGCGAACGGCACGCCGAAGATGTTGACGTATTCGGGAGTGAATAGACTGTTCTCGTCGAGGTCGTAGGTGGTGCGGCGCAGGCCGCGCCCGACGACCTGCTCGCAAAGAAGCTGACTTGAGAATGCGCGCAGGCCCATGATGTGCGTAACGGTCTTTGCGTCCCATCCTTCCGTGAGCATCCCGACAGAAATGACGTGCTGAATCTGCTCGCCCGGCTCGCCCGGCCTGCCGATAGTGTCAACGGTTTTGCGCAGCCTTTGAGCTTGCTCTTTCTTACTCAACTTGCGCGTCGGCTCTGCTTCGGCGTCTTCGTCTGCCGTCTTAGCCTCCACCTCTACTTCTTCTTCAGCGTAGGCTTCGGCTGACTCCAAGACCTTTGAATCTATGTGCAGAGTCTTTTCCGAGTTGCACAATTCGGGAATCAGTATGTTGCAGCGGTCGAAGGCATATTTAATGCGGGCGGCCGTCTCCGTCTGATTGGCTACGGAGATCATTACGGGCGGAACAGTGATACCCGCATCGCGCCATACTTGTGCCGTCTCTCGCCAATCTTTGCCGAGCAGGGCGTACGCGTTTTCGACTAGCGGAGGCAAGGTTTCGCTTTCAGACGCGCCTTTTTTATTGAGCGACGGTTTAACTTCGGGGTCATTGTAAAGGTGATAGAACTTCGATTTGTAATCAGCGCCGAGTTGGCCGTCGTCGCGAATTACAACACGAGGGGTTTTGACCAGTCCGGATTCAATCGCTTCGGTTAAGCCGAAGTCGCTGACAATCCAGCCGAACAGATTCTCGGATGTCGAGTTTTTGCCGGAAGGCGTGAAGGGGGTAGCAGAGAAATCATAAACCGCCTGAATGCCGCGCGCTTTGTTGAGGCGGTCGAGCCCGCCGATCCAGATGGTCGCCTCCTCTGCCTCCTTCTTCTCTTCGCGGCTCAACTTCGCCCCGGCCGGGATGCGCCAAGCGTGGTGGGCCTCGTCGTTTATGACGATAAAATTCTTCGAGTTCGCCAGCTCGCCGAGGACTTCGCGCGCGTACGCCTCGTCTGATTTAGCGCCGCGCTTATCAACCGAGCGCTTCTTCCTTACCTTCTCTTCTGTATCCCATGCGAGCGCGTGCCAGTTGCGTATCACCACTTTGGCCTGGCGCAGTTGTTCGCGCAGCCCGAGCGGTACGATGTTGAAAGCGTCGTAATAATTTTCTTCTCCCGAAGGAAGAAGGACGCTCAGACGGCTGCGAACGGTCAAATTGGGCGCGACGACGAGGAAATCCTTGGCGAAGCCCTTCTTGTTCGGGTAATTGATTCTATTGAGCGACTGCCACACGATAAGCATCGCCATCACGATTGTCTTGCCCGTGCCCGTCGCCATCTTCGAGCAGACGCGCGCCAGTTCGCCGCTGTCCGAAGGAATCTCAATACCGACTTTTTCCGCCGCGGGCGCTTCCGCCAGCCAAATCAAGGTCTCAATCGCTTCGAGTTGGCAGAAGAAAAAGCGATTAGTGCGAGCATCGTTGTCGCGCCAGTGTTCAAGCAATTGCTTAGTGATGCCTGAAATACCCACGTATCCGTTCTCTCGCCACTCTTTGACACGTTGGCGGATTTGATTGACAAGCGGAATTTGGACGAACACGCCGGGATCATTGATGAGCCGTCTCTCGGTCGATGCCACCGTATAGCCGGAGGGACGCCTGCCTTCCGCGAGTTCAAACGCCATGCGTTGGTGGTTGTACTCCCAATGTTGGCGCGGTTCCTCGTAGGGTGAATTGATGATGAGGTGCTTGATGCCTTGCATGGTCGTTCCCTACGGCACGTCAATCAGCTTCAGACTTTCGATCCCTCGGTCATCAACGATCTTGACCGCGATGCGTTTGTGACTACCCGCGGTGAAAGGCAGAGACACGTTGCCGCGGTAGGCTTCGATGAGGTCTTCGTCGATTTCGGATTTCAGGTTCTTGGCGAGGCGCGTCCATCCGTCCTGTTCGCCCGCCATCGGGAAGAAGACTTGATGAGGGAAGAGGCTCCGGCCGTCGAAGTTCGTGTCGAGCATCCAGACGGCGATGCGGTTCGTGCCGCCGGATTCGATGACACCCTCTTTGACGTTGTAGTAGTCGAAGCCCAGGACTTCGACCTGATACTGCTTCTCACCTTTGCCGTTCTTCCCGGCCTCGCGCATCTGCACGTCCGGCTGGCCGATGAGCCAGAAGCTCTCGTTGCTCGAACGGCTCTTCTTCAAATCTTCGGTGAGCAGGTCGGCGTTCATCTGCGCCTTGAGGAGTTGGACGCCTTGCCAGTTGGTCTGCTCGATGTTGTTGACTGCGACGGGATCGAATTGGAAGGCGGCGAAGATGAGGAATTGAGGCTTAGGGAAGAGCTTGTTGGCTTCTAACAAAGCGAGCTCGACCTGCGTGGGAGGCATCGGGTCATGCTCGGGACCGAAGGAAACAACGGCGCGCGCCGATTGTGCCTGTACATTATTGATTTCAGGGGACTTAACCCCCCCCCCCCCCCCCCCCCCCCCC
>JADMIO010604018.1_pt1 | contig 47594 bp, 41 predicted proteins | sample 8958161 | NCBI WGS metagenome assembly JADMIO01 (sample SAMN16585339, study PRJNA669376) | soil metagenome | isolation source: Crop rotation soil | place: USA: Cullars Rotation, Alabama | collected 2011
CTTTCGCAGCCACAAAAACATTATAAGACAATTCTGTTTTTATGACACAGTAGAAGTAAGGGAGCGCTGGTCTGGGCATTGTGCCCGCTCCCGTTACCAGCCAGCGCTCGCTTACGCTCGCGCCTCTGTGTCTGATGCACCCGAAACAGAGGCGCGACCGTGAGGGAGCGCTGGTCTGGGCATTGTGCCCACTCCCGTTACCGACCAGCGCTCGCTTACGGATCTGTGAAAAATCCCATGTCGCCGAATTCCCGAAAATCACCCCGAAAAACAACGTGACCAGAGGCTCTAGGACGCGTTGCAGCGGGTCGCCTAATGGTTTCCGTACCCCCGCAGCACCATTTCGCGACCGGGGGATTTTTTCACAGCTCGCTTACGCTTACGCTCGCACCTCTGTGTCGGGTATATCGGACACAGAGGCACGACCGTGAGGGAGCGCTGGTCTGGGCATTGTGCCCACTCCCGTTACCGGCCAGCGCTCGCTTACGCTCGCGCCTCTGTGTCGGGTATGTCAGAAACAGAGGCGCGACCGTGAGGGAGCGCTGGTCTGGCATTGCGCCCGCTCTCGTTACCGACCAGCGCTCGCTTACGGATCTGTGAAAAATCCCATGTCGCCGAATTCCCAAAAATCACCCCGAAAAACAACGTGACCAGAGGCTCTAGGACGCGTTGCGTTACCGAGCAGCGCTCGCTTACGTTGAACTGGGGCTGGAGCTAGTTCTGCCTTACTGCCTCAGGACGACGAAGCGGCCGATCGAGTAGCCGAGGACACCGCCGAAGATGGTGTCGGACGCGAAGTGATTGCTCGAGGTGATGCGAGAGATGCCATCGATGGCGGCGAGGGCGTAGGCGACGGCGGCCACCCACTTGTGGTGCGGATAGCGGCGCGCGATCACGGTGGCGACGGCGAATCCCCAGGCGGTGTGGCCCGAGGGGAAGCTGCCTTCGGTCTGAAAGGGCGTGCCGTGAGCGTGAAACCAGGTGGCGGAGAAGTTGCCATCGGGCGGGATATCAACCGGGCGCTTGCGTCGGATGGCGTTACGCATCACTTCGCCGACAATGTCGACGTCTACCCACGCCTCGGCGGCCAGGATGCCCGTGTGCGCGAGATAGCTGTCCTTCTTGATCAGACCGGCCAGGTACAGACCGGCGGGCGCGATCAGGGTGGCGGAGGTGGTGCGGTGCTCGGAGAGGAAATCGTTAAACGGCTGGTAGGTGTCGCCGTGGCGGCGAAAGTAGCGGGCAGAAGGCGGATCGGCGGCGGCGGCGATGGCAGCAGTCGCGCCGAGAACCACGGCGGTATCGACGAGGTGGTGGCCGGTAGCGACTTTGGCTGGAAACGTCCAGATCATCTTCTGGTCGCTGAAGAAATTGCGCGCGAACTTTTTGGGGTTCAACGAAACATCGCGTGTGTCTCGAGGCGGTGTGGCCAAGTCGGGAGGCGGCGGGGTCGCCTGCTGTGACGGTTGATCCTGGGCCGCGAGTGCGCCGGTGAATACGAGTAGTAAGAGCCAGTGTTGCCTTTGCATACCCTCCCCGCTGGCGAGCGGAGGGGCACGTGACGGGCCAGAGTGACGCGCGTCACGGGGTAGCGCGGGCGAGTAACATAGGCTCATGGATCGCAGAAGCTTTTTGTTTGCCGGGGCGTCCGCCGCGGCCGCGTACGCTGTGCCGCCTTCGGATCAGGTGACGCTGGGAGTGATCGGGTCCGGGTCGCGCGGGACGTTTGTGATGGGCGTGTTCCAGAAGGATCCGGCGCTGCGGGTGGCGGCGATTTGCGACGTGTATGAGCCGAATCTGGAGAACGCGGTGTCGGCGGCATCGAAGGTGGCGGGCACCCATCCGAAGCAGTATCGGAACTACAAGGAGTTATTGGCGGACAAGGATGTGCAGGCGGTGCTGATTGCGACACCCGAGCATTGGCACTATCAGATGGTGCTGGATGCGCTGGCGGCGGGCAAGGACGTCTACGTGGAGAAGCCGCTTTGCCAGACGCCTGCGCAGGGCATGGCGCTGGTGGAGGCGGAGAAGAAGACGAAGCAGATCATCCAGGTGGGGATGCAGCGGCGGTCGTTCGATTTGTACCTGGAGGGACGCAAGATTGTGGCGGCGGGACAGCTTGGCAATGTGCGGATGGTGCGGTCCTGGTGGCTGAACAATTACGTGAATTCGGGCCGGTCGACGAAGCTCGATGGCAAGCTGGATTGGGAACAGTGGCAGGGTCCGGCAGTGCATCGCGAGTTCGACGCGGACCGGTTCAAGAACTGGCGCTACTACAGCGACTACGCGGGTGGAATTCTGGCGGACCAGGGCGCGCACGTGTTCGACGGCATCCACATGCTGATGGGCGCGGGATATCCGAGCGCGGTGACGGCGGCGGCGAATCGGCCGCACAAGGCGGGAGTGGATCAGCCGGAGACCGTGGTGGCGACGGCGGAGTATCCGGAGGACTTCATCGGCGTGTTCAGCATCAACTACGCGGCCATGCAGTACAAGAGCCGCAACGATCAGCTCAATCAGCTCGATGGCGACAAGGCGCGGATGGACATCGGGCGCGAGGAACTGAAGGTGTATCTGAAGGGCGCGGAGGAGACGGCGGCGGTGGAGAAGAAATCCGAGAAAGGTTTCGGCTGGGCGACGGATCTGCACGTGCAGAATTTTCTGGAGTGCGTGCGGACGCGCAAGACGCCGAGCGCGCCGATGCGGATCGCGTTTCAGGCGGCGCTGGTGGTGCAGATGGCGAATCTGTCGTTGAAGAACGGGAAGAGGATGCGCTGGGACGGCGCGAGGGTGGTGTAGTTACCGCAGCTCCTCGTCAAAGCAGACCGCGACCTTTCCGCATTTACCGCTCGACATGAGGGCGTAAGCCTCCCCTACCCTGTCCAGACCGAAGCGGTGCGTGACCAGGTCGGCGGGATGCAGGTTCCAGGCGACCAGGCGCTCCACCAACTCTTCCATCAGCCACGTCGACGTAACCCAGCTTCCGAAGATCGTCTTCTGGTCGTGAATGATGTCCGGCGAGGGGTTGAACTCGACGCGTCCGCCCTCGCCGAGGAAAACAATGCGGCCCCACTTGCGCGTGGCGCGGATGGCGGTGGCGCGCGCGGCATCGTTGGCGGAGCAATCGACCGCGCGCTCGACGCCCTGGCCAGAGGTGAGCGCGCGCACCTCGGCGACATTCGATACGCCGCTGGGCAGGACATCATCGCACAGCTTGAGATCGAGGGCGAGCTGCATGCGCTCCTGCACCACGTCGATGCCGATGATGCGGCGCGCGCCGAGTTTGCGGCAGAGCGCGGCCGTAGCCAGGCCAACGGGACCGAGGCCGGTTATCAACACCGCATCGTTGCCGCTGATTCCAACCTTCTGCAGGCCTTCGTACACGGTGCCGAACCCGCAGGCCACCTGCGCCCCATCGGCATAGGAGAGCTCGTTCGGCAGCGCGATCAGGTCCTTCTCCTCGGCCAGGAGAAACTCCGCCATGCCGCCATCGCGCTGCCAGCCATAGGCGCGACGATACTTTTCGCTGGTGCAAGAGATCATGTAGCCGCGGCGGCAATCGTTGCAGACGCCGCAGCCGGAGATGTGATAGACAATCACGCGATCGCCCTCGCCGAAGCGGCGGCATCCCGGCCCCACTTTCACGATCTGGCCGCACGGCTCGTGGCCCGCGATCACGCCCTGATATCCTTCGGGACCCTTGCCCAGGTGCTCGTGATAGATACAGCGGATATCGGAGCCGCAGATGGTGGAGGCCTTCATGCGCAGCAGCACCCCGCCGTGTCCCGGCGCCGGCACCGCAACTTCCTTCAGCACCGCGGTGCTGTTTCCCGGCAGATACGCGCCTGTCATTGTTTGATCACTCCATCCAGATCCCAAAGATCCTCCCAACTCTGCCCCGGCTTCCACAGAAAGACCTGGCCTTTGATCAGCCGGCAGTTCCGGTCGATGGCGGCGATGGCGCGCATGTCGTCTTCGGCCAGCGACGGGCTCACCACACCGGCAAGGTTCGCCTCGTAATTCGCGCGCTTGACCGAGAACGGGATCGGCGTCGCGCCCGCCTGGTATGCCCACTTCACGCAGACCACCGCCGGATGCACTCCCAGCCTGCGCGCGATGGCGACAATCACCGGATCTTCGACGTCGATCGTGTCCTCGGGTGTGCGATCGCGCTCCGGGCGTCCCGGCGACCCGATCGGACTGTAGGCAATGGGCTCGATGCCGTGCCGGCGCAGATATCGGAAGAGCTCCGGCTGCTGCATGTGTGGATGCATTTCGAGCTCGTTGACCGCGGGACGGATGCGCGCATCGCGCAGCAGAAGATCGAGCTTGGGAATCGTCATGTTACTGGTGCCGATGTGGCGCACGAGGCCCATGTCCACCAGCTTCTCCAACTGCCGCCAGGTCTTCATGTAGTTTTCGTGGATGTATGGCCGCGCATCCGACGAACGCGACGTGACATCGCAGCCCGCGGGATGGAAATTGGGAAACGGCCAGTGGATCAGATACGAATCGAGATAATCGAGCTGAAGATCGGCCAGCGACTGTCGAAAGCTGGGGATCACGTCGGCTTCGGCGTGCTTATCGTTCCACAACTTGCTGGTCACCCAGAGCTCCTCGCGGCGCACGCCGGAGCGCAGAATCTCACGCAACGCGAACCCGATCTCGCGCTCATTCCCGTAGACGCTGGCGCAATCGAAATGCCGGTAGCCGATGCGCGCCGCGTCCTCCACCGCTGCCGCGATAGTCTGCGCGTTGACGGCATCGCTGCCGAAGGTGCCCAGTCCGATTGCCGGCATCCGCGCACCGGTGTATAAGGTCCGCTGTGGGACAACTGCGGGATCAATGCTCATCGTGAACGTACAGGATAACGTGGAGCTACGCTAGGCTGGGGTGTCTCCCGCCTCCTGCTGCAATTTCGCGAGCTGGGTCTTCAGATCGCTCACCACCTTTGCGTATTTCGGATCGGGATAGAGATTCTTCATCTCGTGCGGATCGCTGCGCAGATCGTAGAGCTCCCACTCCGGCGGGGCGCCGTTATCGAACGCGCCCTTCATGCCGAGTGCCTTGTTGTAGTAGTAGATCAGCTTCCAGCGATCGGTGCGGACACCGTAGTGGCCCGGGACGTGGTGATCGTTGTCATTGTGCATCCAGTAGCGGTAGTACATCGCCTTGCGCCAATCATGCGGCGTGTGGCCTTCAAGATTGGCGCGGAAGCTGCGGCCCTGCATATCGGACGGGGCGCGCGCGCCTGCGTAGTCGAGAAACATGGGCGCGAAGTCGATATTGAGCACCATGTCGCGATTGACGGTTCCCGCCTTGATCGCGCCGGGATACCGCATCAGGAACGGCATACGGAGCGCCTCTTCGTACATCAGGCGTTTGTCGAACCAGCCGTGGTCGCCGAGGTAGAAGCCCTGGTCGGAAGTGTAGATGACGATCGTGTTGCGCGCCAGGTTCTCGGCATCCAGGTAGTCCAGCAGGCGGCCAACGTTGTCGTCCACGCTCTGGATACAGCGCAGGTAATCCTTGATATAAGGCTGATAGGCCCACTTGCGTAATGCGTCGCCTTTGAGATCGGGCGGGATGTCCTGCTTGACGTCGGTCTTGGTCATGTTCTCGCCCACGCGCATCTTGACCTCAGCCACGCTGCGCGCCTTACCCGTGTAGTGGTCGTACAGGTTGTCGGGCTCGCGCACCGTCTGGTCCTTGAGCATGTCCTGATACTTGGGCGCGGGCTGCCACGGACGATGCGGCGCCTTGTGGTGGCACATGGCGAAGAACGGCTTGGATGGATCGCGCTTCTTGAGCCAGTCCAGGGTGAAGTCGGCGATGAGGTCGGTGCAATAGCCCTGATACTTTTTGCGGCCGGCACTGGAGATAAACTCGGGATCGTAATAAACACCCTGGCCGGGCAGGATGTTCCAGTGGTCGAAGCCGGTGGGATTCGTGCCGAGGTGCCACTTGCCGATCATCGCCGTCTGGTAGCCCGCAGTCTGCAGCTCTTTGGCGACGTTGTTGCGTTTGGGGTCGATCTGATCGTTGAGTGTGTAGACACCGTTGCGGTTGGAGTACTGTCCCGTAAGGATGGCTGCGCGGCTGGGAGTGCAGATGGAGTTTGTACAGAAGCAATTCGTAAGCCGGATACCACCGGTAGCGATGCGGTCCAGGTTCGGCGTCTTATTGATCACGCTTCCGTAGGCCGAAATCGCGTGCGATGCGTGATCGTCGGCCATGATGTAGAGGATGTTGGGCCGCTCGGCGCCGGCGGCGCGCCGGGCAAAGGCCGCGAAGGCAGCCGAACCGAGCAAAAGCTCGCGGCGGGAATATTGTGACATGTCGATAACATCTAATCACAAATCGGCGTTACCGGCCGCGTTCGTCCAAGCACGTCGCGGCGGTGTTGGAGCGCCGCGAATGTTCACTTCGATACCGCAGCCATCGACCGGCTCCCGCTAGACTTCAGGCAGAAGCTATGTTCCGCAAGAAACCTCTCCTGTTCTCATCGCTGGCCATCGGCGCGGCGGCCGGCATCGCGGTGCTAAGGGCACGGCGCCGCATGGATCTGCACAACAAGGTTGTCCTGATCACGGGTGGATCGCGAGGGCTCGGCCTGGGACTCGCCCGTGAGTTCGCGCGGCGTGGCTCGCACCTGGTGCTGTGCGCGCGCAACCCGGACGAGCTCGAGCGCGCGCGCCAGGATCTGGCCAGCAGCCACGGACGCGTCGTGACCCGCCAGTGCGACATCACGCATCGCGAGCAGGTGGAATGCATGATCGAGGAAACCCTCCGCGATTTCGGCCGCATCGACATCCTGGTGAACAACGCAGGCACCATCTCCGTGGGCCCGATTCAGACGATGACCGTGGACGACTTCGAGCACGCCATGGACGTGATGTTCTGGGGCATGGTCTACACTACGCTGGCGGCGCTGCCGCGCATGCAGCAACAGGGCGAGGCGCACATCGTGAACATCACCTCGATTGGCGGTAAGGTGGCCGTGCCGCACCTGATTCCGTATAGCTGCGCAAAGTTTGCAGCCGTAGCGTTTTCCGAAGGCATCCGCGCCGAACTTGCCTCCACACCCGTGAAGGTGGTCACCATCGCGCCCGGGCTGATGCGCACCGGGTCGTTCCTGAACGCCTGGTTCAAGGGCGCCGAGGAGGGAGAAGCGGCGTGGTTCAGCGCGGGCGCGAGCATTCCCGGCATCTCGATGAGCGCACGTCGCGCCGCACGGCAGATCATTCGTGCGATGGAACAAGGCAGAGCGGAACGGATCTTGAGCACGCCGGCGAACGTGGCGGCGCGGCTGCACGGGGCGTTTCCCGAACTCTCGGCGGCGGTTCTGGCTCTGGTGCATCGTCTGCTGCCGCAAGGGTCCGGCGAAGGCCGATCGGGCCGCGATAGCACCATACTGCGGCGGCCGTGGATGCGTGCCGTCACCACACTCGGGCGCCGGGCCGCGGATGAGTATTTGCAACCGACATAATCGAGAGGGCTCCCATCTCAGCGGCGCTCGTAGTCGAAGCGCATGGCGAAATGGTTCAACGTTCCCGGCAATGGCTCCCCGCTGCACAAGCGGCTGGGACGCTGCAGACGGTAGCGACCGTGCTCCAGCAGCGATGCCAGCATGGCGGTGGAAAGTAGCAGCACAAGATTGCGGCCGGGGCAGACTGCCGGACCGTCGCTGAACGGGATCAGCGGCACAGCGTCCGCACTGTGGGGGCTCAGCCACACGGATGGATGGAACCGGTCGGCGTACTCCAAGCGTTCCGTGTCGCGATGAAAGAACGGCGCGAAGATCACGATGGTGGTGTGGGCGGGCACGATTCCCGTGGCCCACTCCGCATCGGATAACGTCTCTCGCAGGATGAGCGGCGAGGTCGGCCAGAGCCGCAGCGATTCCTGCACCGTGGCGCGCAGAAACGGCCGATACACGTCGCCGCGGTGGAGCTCCTCCCGCGCGCGGGCGGCTTGATCCGGATGCGCGGCCAGCAGTCCGAGCGCGCGGAAGGTCGCCATGCCGGCCGGGTCGAACGCGAACAGCCACTGCGGGATCTCGTGCTCCGGCGCCACATCGCCCGCGATGTGCATGCGCGGAATCGAGCCCACCAGGCTATCGGGATCGGCACGCCGCAAATAGCCGCGGATGCGCTCGAAGAGGCGCTCGCGAAGGGCTGTATTGCGGGGCCGCAGGAAGGCCCAGTTGGCATGCGAGCGAAGCTGAATCATCATGTCCCAGAGCTCGTGATCCTCGCGCGCCGCGTCGCCGAACACGACGCGACGCACCACGCGGAACGACGCCGCCGAAAACGCCTCCCAGGTGAGCTCGCCGCGAGCGTGCATTCCGCGAAGGCAGCCCTCCTCCGAAGCGATCACCTCCTCAAACCGGTCCGCGAGGTGGTGGACCGGCGTGTCCGTCTCGAGCGCCTCCTCGTAAAAGCGCCGGCGCGCCGGCCGATCGGCGGAGTCGGAGATCAGCACGTTTTTCGGCTCGAAGTGCGCCAGCGCGGCGCGCTTCTCCGGGGTGGCGGTGGCGAACGGATCGGGTGATTCGGCCAGGACGCGATGCACATGGTCGGGGTGAAATAGCAGTGCGATGCGGCGTCCGAAGATCCGCATCAGCAGGGGTCCGGCGCTGTAACGGTTCCGCAAACGCTGCATCCGGCGCACGGCGCGCCGGTCGAAATCGAGCCGCTCGGCGAGTGCGACCACTCGCGGCCGGCGAAGGATTACGCCCTTGGCGATGGTCGGCAGCAGTACGCCCGCGAAGACGCCCACGGTCTCCGCGAGTGTCGCCCGCTGCACCAGATGGCGGCGTGCCGCCGCGGGCGCCAGGTCAGGTTGGGTGATGGCATCGTACATAGTGGATACTCGCGGCACCGCACTTGCAGCACCACATTACATGGCCGGCGCCAAGCGAGACACGGGCGAAGTATCCACGCTTACGGTGGACAGCCAAACTGTAAATCTGACGCGGCTCGATAAGGTCCTCTTTCCGGCGGCGAAGTTCATCAAAGCACAGCTCATCGATTACTACGTACGCGTGGCGCCATTCCTTCTGCCGCATCTGCGTAATCGGCCCGTCACCCTCAAGCGCTATCCCGATGGCGTAAGCGCCGAAGCCTATTGGGATAAGGATGCGCCCAGCTTCACACCGGAGTGGGTGGAGACGGTGGCGGTGCCGCGGCGCGCCGGCGGCCCGGATATCCGCTACATCGTGATCAACAACACGGCCACGCTCGCCTGGACGGCGAATATCGCGGCGATTGAGTTGCACCCGTTCCTACACTGTGCGCGCGATGTGACGAGCCCCGTGGCCATGGTGTTCGATCTTGACCCCGGCCCAGGCGCCGACCTGCTGAGTTGCATCGAAATCGCGCTGCGCCTGCGAGACATGCTGGAGCGGCTGCACCTGCGCTCCTTCCCGAAGGTCTCCGGCTCGAAGGGTCTGCAGGTCTACGTGCCGCTGAACACGCCGGCATCGTACCGCACGACTCAGCCGTTCGCGCGCGCTATCGCCGAAATGATCGAACGCGAGCGGCCCGACCTGGCCGTGGCCGCCATGCCGAAACACCTCCGCACCAGAAAGGTATTCATCGACTGGAGCCAGAATGCGGATTACAAGACCACGGTGGGCGTATACTCTATGCGCGCCAAGCGGACGACGCCCTTCGTCTCGATGCCGGTGACCTGGGACGAACTCGCTGCCGCGCTTCAGGCGCGCAGCAGAAGCGACCTGTATTTCCATCCGCCCCAAGCACTCGCGCGCCTGGAGCGCGTCGGCGACCTGTTCGCCGAGGTGCTGACATTGCAGCAGACGCTGCCGATACCAGTCGAAGCGCCGCCACCGGCACGGACGGCCATTCGGCGCGAAACCCGCGCTACAGTGGCCAGGCGCAGCAAGCAAGGCGGGCAGCGGCGCTTCGCGGTGCGCAAGCAGGGCGATCAGTACGTGCTGTCGCTCGAGATAGGCGACGGGCTGAAGTCGTGGACAATTCGCGGCGGAATTCCGAGCGAGCCGCACAAGACGCGTCGCGCCATCGCCGGCGAGGATCAACCCCGATCCGTGCTGGACGCCGCGAACTGGGACACCGGGACCTATGAAATCGTGGAAGGCACCTACGCGAAAGGTATGCTGAACATCGGACTCGCCGGACGCAAACTTTCGGGTGAATACTTGCTCCGGGCGGGTTCCCGACCTGCTCACTGGGTCATTGAAAGGTTAAGTCCCGCCTCACTTTCCCGAAATCGCCGTCGCTCAGCCTAGGAGATTCTTCGGACCACATGTGAGGCGTCCTGCGAAGAGCGCTGTACGGGGCTGGAGCCTTCATCACCTTAGGTGACCCGCAGGGTCATGCCGACAGGCTGGATGTTACAGATACCTTTTATGAACGTGGGCCAATTCGAACCGGGAGCGGCGCGTATACCGCGATCACAATGTAGCGGACCGGCATACTCGGTTGAAAGGTCCATCTGTTCCCGTATAGCGCTGCCGAGGGTTCGATTTCTTCACAGGTCCGTAGGGGAGCGCTGCCGAACGTCCCTTTTTTTCCAGATCCGTAGGCAGCGCGAGCCAGCGCGCCTTACACCAGTATTCCGCAAACTAGCATGCGCGCGAATCGGACCTCCGACCTTAGAACTGGATCCGCAGAAGAGCAGCGATAGCAAGACCTATCATCGCTAAACCGACCGTCCCCATCAAGAACTCCTTGAAGTGATGGAGGTAGGGGTTGGGCACCTTGATATGCTCCGTGCCGGGAAGAATCGCCCAGCCTAGCTGGAACCAGCACACGATCAGCCAATCGAGGATCACCAGGTCAACCAGGTTGAAGATGAAAAGCACGCCGAACGCATACGCGAAGAGGTCCCAGAAGGAGCGGCTACCCAGAGTGGCGGTTCGCCAAATCAATGCCGAACCGAGGGGAACCGCGATCAGCATGCCGAGCAAGAGAGCAGTCCGCCTCTCCTTGTTCGATCTGGGCGGGACGATCCGCCGAATCTCCTCGGGATAGTGCCCGAGGAATATTCGGGGGTTGAACCTCAGCAGGAGAAGCAGGTATGCCGACGCGACAACGGAAAACAACGCTCCATCCTGAACGATGCGCGCCGTATTTAACATCGGTGGGTCAACTTTAGCAGATCGTGAACAGTGCCGTAGCGTTGACCCACCACTTCCGAAGCGTTACGTTGCGCTGAGGACGTCGGCGCCTCCCGCCGACGCGGCCTTCAGCGCCACCTGCTCGGCCGCTCGCTTGCCCGCCAGGAACGCGTGGTCCGAATTGTAGTACTCCCACTCGCTGTAGCGCCCCGCCAGCACGATGCCGTATTCGGCGAGCCACTCGCGAATCGCTCCGACCGCCGTGGCGCGCGCATGATCGTAAACCACGTAGGCATGGGGCAGATCGCACTGGGCCGTCGTCCAGATCGGGTCGTCTTTTCCGATCATGCCGACCTCGCGGCACTCGCGCACGCAACGCTCGATCAGCTCGTCGCCATCGCACGGCAGCGGTTTGTAAGGCGAATAGGTGATCTCGCAGGTCAGGCCGAATCCGCCCGGCGGATTGCAGTATGGGCTCGCATTGCCCTGCACGAAGATGCGGTGAAAGACGGTGTCTTCGGGATAGTAGATCCAGTGCTTCTCGGTCAGGTTCTCCCGTCCCACGCCGATGTGGACGCAGCGCACGGACACGTGCCGCAATTGTGCCGCGGCCATGCGAATGTGCTCCGGCGCGCAGTCTCCGATCTGGCGAATGAGCACCGGCAGCGGCATGGTGCTGATCAGGTGGTCGTAACTGAGTTCCGCCCCATCGGAAAGCAGGATGGTACGCCGCTCTGGCGAGACCTGCACCACGCGGCTGCCCAGCCGTACGTCGCCCTTCAGATGCGGCAGCCACGCGTCCATCAGCGCCTGAAAACCGCCGTGCAGGGGATAGCCGAAGCGGGCGTTCGGGCCCATCGGTTTGGGACTCGGCGAGAGCGCGCCTTCGATCATCTCTTCCAGATCGGGCAGCGGTACACGGCCGCCCAGCCAGGACGTCTCCATCTCTTTCAGCGGCACGCTCCACAGCTTGCGGTTGTACGGAATCGCGAAGTGCCGCGCGATTCCGGCGCCCCACACTTTATAGATGAACTCCTCGAAATTGCGCGGCGCACCATCCGAATCCACCAATGCCGCCGACGCTTCCAGAATGCCATCGGCACAGCAATCGTTGACAGTCTTGCAGATGCCGTTTCCGTTTCCGTTGTGCCCATTCGTGCCGTGCCCATTGGAGGCGCCATTCGTCTTCTTGGGGTTGAGCGACCCGAAGCGCGACTCGATGGCGCCCACGATGCACTCCCGAATCACGTTCGCTGGCAGCCCGTACAACGAGCCCTGGAACGGATAGCGGGTGAACACGTTCTTGCTGTAGACCCATGCCTCGCGGTCCTGCCAGTGGACATTGGTCCCGAGCAGCATCTCGTAAAGCTGGTGCACGTAGGGATCGGCCGAGAACATGATGTGGCCCGCATAGTCGAAAGTGAAACCGTCCACTTCCACCGACCTGCACCACCCGCCCACGCGCGAGTTCTGCTCCACCAGGATGGAATCCTCGCCCGCGTGATACGCGGCGCTCAATCCGGTTGGCCCGCCGCCCACCACGATGGTGCTCGCCTCCTTGCGTAAACCGCGGCGGTGCAGCTTAGGGCGCACTGCATTGGTGATCAGGTGGTCCATATTCGCCACCGTCGTGTCCCACGAGGTTGCGGCCAGCACCTTGCGCATTTTGTCGCGGCGTTCGGCGCGTTCCACCTCCGAAGCATTCAGCGCGCGCTCACACGCTGCGATGAACTCGGCGGGCGTACTGCCCAGGTACACAATGTCGCCATACGGCTGCGCCACATCCGTAATCGGCGTGCTCACGATCATCTTCTCCGCGGCCATGTACTCCAGTGTCTTGGTCGGGCTGATGAACTCGGTGGAGCGGTTGCGCGCGAATGGCAGCAGGCAGACGTCCCATCCAGTGAGATATGCGGGCAATTGCGCATACTGCCGCTGTCCAAAATAGTGGAGGTTCGGCGCCTGCGGCAGCGTGGCCGGGTCGATCTTCACCACCGGTCCTACGATCACGATCTGCCATTCGGGATGCGCGCTCGCCATTTCGCCGAGCAGCGCCACGTCCATGCGCTCATCCACCACGCCGAAGAATCCCAGCCGGGGATGCGGTAGCGCGGCCTGGTCGGTCGCCTCCTGCGCGCCGGCTGCGCCGGCAAAGTGCGCGGCGTCCACGCTGCTGGGGAAGCAGTAGACCTTCTGGTGGCGGCCCTTCTTGGCGCGATAGAGGCTGGGGCCGCCGGTGAATACAAGATCGGCGCGCTGGAGGAGTTCCCGCTCACGCTCGCACAACTCGGGCGGCGCACCCTGAAATGCGGAGAGCTCGTCCATGCAGTCGTACACTACGGCCTTCGGTTCCAACTCTGAAACCGCGGGCAGCGCCATGGGTGTGTAGAACCACAGCACGAAATCTCCCAGCGCATACTGCTCTACCAGCTGAGCGATCATCGGCTGGAGATACGGCATCTGATCCGGGTGAAACCCGCGCGCTGCGCACGGCGTGTGCGGACGGCAAACCAGCACTCCTGGCTGTGGCTCCGAAAACTCCCACTCGGGCCGCGCTGACGGCTCCGGCGCCGGCTCCTCAACAAACAGCACCGGATGTGTTTTGGCCAGCCGCGATAATAAATGCTGCGGTCTTTGGTACACGAAGTCCCACCGCAAGTGGGAAAGGGTAAGGATAGGGATGTTGGATTGCAAGTTATTCCTCGCTTCCTTCCAGATGCAGGCGTTCGGCCAGTGTTCGTGTTACCGCATACCTGCAATGGCAGTTCACCTGTCGGACATTGCCGGCGAGAGTTCTATCGGGGAATCGCCGGACAGCTTCTGCGCGTCGTGCAGCGCCTGCGCGTATGCCGTGTTCAGAATCCTGCGGTAATCTCCTTCGGCTGTTTGCTCGAAATCCCACAGCCCGCAATTGTGCCAGTGCCTGCGATTCTCCCAATCGAAGCGTTCCAGGATCGGGTAGAGACAGGCACCCTGAATCGCTACGCCGTTCTCGCGCGCGATCTGGACTTCGCGCGCTACTTCTTCAAGCCATGGCGCGCGCCCAATGCCATAATGGCTGGTCTCGGCAATAAACAAAGGGCGGCGATAGCGCGCAGAGACTTCTGCTAACAGTTGACTCAATGGCATCCAGCGAGGATCGTCGGAGCCGGCGTCCCAGTGCAGTTTCTTCCCACCGGGGACTTCCCATTCGTTGGCTGCGTAAAAGTTGACACCCACAATGTCGAGGTAGCGGTCGGCGCCACCCAATTCGGGCGCGGTGCGGCCGGCGAGCATGTCCCACGCTTCGAACTGGCTGTTGCGCTGCGCCAGCGCCGGCCCGGTGTTCCAAGGCTCATCCAGCGGCGGCACGTTATGGATCAGCGGCTCGGGCGAGATAAATCGCGCACGCGAATCCACGGTTCGAATGGCGTCGATCGCCGCGATCGCCGCGCGCACAACCTGGCGTTTGAGTTCCACGCCGCGGCGATAGGCATAGGGAAAGATCAACCTTCGGCTGGCGCCCCACGCAAAGAACGACATTTCGTTGACCGGCGACCAAAACGCGGGTTGGTCTGTATGTTCCCGATGAATTCGCGCCGCCTCGCCCGCGAAGCGCCCGAAACGATCGACAAATTCCGGTGTGAAGATATCGAGATGGTCCGGCCACCCGTAGTGGAACAGATCCCAGATCACCTGAATCCCTTCGTCGCGCGCCGCCTCCACCATGGGAATCCAGCTCGACCAGTCGAGCTCACCGCCGCGATCGATCAGATGCCAGCGAAGCCCGTCCCGCGCGGTCAGGATTCCCACCTCCTTCAGGCGCCGGTAGTCCTCCACGCAAAAGCGATCGTGCTGCAAGGCCGCAATCATATCCAGCCGTTTGCGTTTGGAGTTTTTGTGGGTGGAACATTCAAATCCAGCCATCCAGAAGGATTGAAATAAGCGTTCATTGCGGGTCATGGCTGGTTCGATGGTCCTCCGGTGGAATCTGGTACTGCGTCCGCTGCGTGTTCATCAAGCGGTCGCGCCACTCGCGCTCGGCCTGGTACTGTTTCGACGTCTGCGGTCCCGAGGTGGCCGCCGCCATCACATCCAAGGGAAACTTCGGCGTCCGGTCCGAGTACAGCAGACCGTTCGATTCCTGGTAAGTGTCGGTGAATTGGGTGTAGCAGAAGCCCGCGAGCGTGGGGATACCGCGGATGGCGCGCAGCAGCGCAGTGTAGCGTTCCGCCAGGTCGTCGCCGCCCATGGCGCGCGAATATCCCCATGTGTGCGCCGCGTCGCGCGAGCACGCGATGCCGCCGAACTCGGTGATCATGATCGGCAGATCGTGGTGCTCGTTTCCCAGCGATAGTATCCGGCCGCCCGGCCGCTCGCGCTTGAACACCAGCGGCATCTCGGTGAATCCGTATCGCGCCATGATGCGGTCGGGCTGCTCGTCGTAATCGTGAATGCCCACGATGTCGGTGGCCACGCTCTCCCATCCATCGTTCCCGATCACCGGGCGCGTCGGATCCAGCGTCTTGGTCAGGTGATACAGCGCCTGCACGTAGTGGCGCTGCGTCGGGCTGCTGGGCAAATCGGGCACGCCCCACGATTCATTGAAGGGCACCCAGGCCACGATGCAAGGATGGTTGATGTCGCGCAGAATCGCTTCCGACCACTCACGCGTCAACCGCGTGATTGATGATCGCGTGTAGCGATATGCGCTTGGCATTTCCTCCCACACCAACAATCCGAGCCGGTCCGCCCAATACAGGTAGCGCGGATTCTCGATCTTCTGGTGCTTGCGGACGCCGTTGAAGCCCATGGCCTTGGCGAGTTCCACGTCGTGGCGCAAAGCGTTGTCGTCGGGCGCCGTCAATCCGGACTCCGGCCAATAGCCCTGATCGAGCACCATGCGCAGCGGATAAGCGCGGTTATTGAGCACGAACTTTTCGCCTTGTACGCCCACCTGGCGCAACGCCGTGTAGCTCTCCACCGCTTCCAGCAATTCGCCTGCGATCGTTTCCAGCCGGACCTCCGCGCGAATCAGGGTCGGGCTGCCGGGACTCCACAGCAGCTCGTTCCGGTAATCGTCGATTCCGGGGTCGCTAAGCGCGATGCGGCGATGCACTTCGCCCGCAATCACCACGTACGAATCCAGGGCGAGCAGCTTGCCCGCCACCGTCAGCTTCACGGTGCAGCGCAGCTCCTCGCGCACCTGGCCTCTCGTCCACGCCTCGAACCCGATCTCCCACCGCTCCAGGTTCGGCGTCCAACGCAGGGCGCTGATGTAGGTCGCCGGCACGCGCTCCATCCACACGGTCTGCCAGATACCGGAGGTGCGCGGATACCAAATGGAGTGCGGATTCAGCTGCCAGTCCTGCTTGCCCCGCGGTTTGGAGAGATCGGCCGGATCGTCGAAGGCGCGCACCACCAACGTCTGCGGACCATCGCCGGCGACTAGCTCCGTGATGTCTGCCACGAAGGGCGTATAGCCTCCTTCGTGCCGGACGGCGAGCTGCTGGTTGACCCACACCTCCGCCAGATAATCGACCGCGCCAAAATGCAGCAGCAGCCGTTCCCCCACGTGCAGTTTCACCGCATCAAAACGGCGGCGGTACCAGCACGAACGATAGAGCCCGGTATTGGCAATGCCGCTGGCGGGCGTTTCGGGCGAGAACGGCACCACGATGCGTGCCTCGAACGGCGGTTGCTCGGGTGAAGTCCAGACAGCATCGTTGTCGAACGAGAACTCCCAGGTTCCATCGAGACTGATCCACTCATCCCTCTCGAGCCCAGGACGCGGATAAGCGTGCATCTTGATCGCCGCAGCAGTTGAAGGGCCATCCCTACTGGTGTGCGACCGTACCATCGCGAAGACATTCGTTCGAAAGCAAACACCGCCGTACCGCCGGCTCGCGCTACGCTGGAGACGTGCAAGACTTCCCCGAAACCATCGGCGTCAACGAGCCCCTCACTGAATTGGGCCGTGCGACTACCGCGTACCATGAAGCGCCTCCGGAGCGCATCGAAGACGCGCGCCAGGAATACGAGGAAGCGCTGCGCCGCTTCAAGGCCACCATCGGTTTTGTGCCTTCGGGCGAGTAAATCCCTCCATTGGCATCAGCCGTGCTCGTTGTGACACCGGTACTATGGCAGCGAGCCGGGCAATCCACATAAATGTGCATCCCGCCGATTGGGCGGCCGATTCTCAAGACCCTTCGTGGAGCGTGTATGAGGCGGTGCTGGATGCCGCCATCGCGGACGGAATTCCGTTCGCCCTGGGAGGCGCCTTCGGGCTGGCCACCTTCACCGGTACATGGCGCAACACCAAGGACCTCGATCTCTTCGTGTTGCCGCGGCATCGCCGGCGCATGATAAATATCGTGACCCGCGTTGGCCTGGTCGATTACTACGACCAGCACGCTTACGATCGCGGATGGATCTACCGCGCCACTACCGATGGCGTCATCGTGGACATCATCTGGGCGATGGCCAATCGCCGCGCCCAGGTCGATCCCTGGTGGCTTGACGGACCCGAAGTCCACATTCGAGGACGCCGCGTGAAGGTGGTGCCCGCGGAAGCCATGCTTTGGGACAAGCTCTACATCATGCAGCGCGAGCGTTGCGACTGGCCGGACATCATGAACCTCCTCTACACACACGGTGAACATCTGGAGTGGGAAACCATACTCACGCGGATGGAGAAGGATACGCCGCTGCTGGCGGGCGCGCTTTCCATGTTCGGCTGGCTCTCCCCGGGAGCGGCGGCCAGGCTGCCCGAATGGTTGTGGAAGAGGCTCGATATTCCGCGGCCGCGCGGAAGCCGCCGCATCGACCGCCAGCGCGCCGCCTTCCTGGACAGCCGACCCTGGTACGCACTTGAGCCGGCCGCACCCAGCGCGGCCTGAAGGAGCACACGTTTGCTGATCGGAGCGATGAATCATCCCGCCGCGCCCGTGCTCGACGAGATCGCGTGGATCGCGGAGCTCGGGTTGGACTTTATCGATTTGACCCTGGAGCCGCCGGCCGCCGCGTCATGGCGCGTCGATCCAGCGGCCATTCGCGACGCGCTCCGCAAGCGCAATTTGCCCGTGGTCGGTCACACCGCATTCTATCTGCCCATGGGCAGCGCCATCGAGGAGTTGCGCGAGGCTTCGGTGGTGGAGCTGCGGCGGTCGCTGCAGGCGTTCGCCGTGATCGGCGCGGCATGGATGAACGTGCATCCCGATCGTCACGCCCCCATGCATGGACGCGACTTCTACATCAAGCAGAACCTGCGCTCTTTCGAAGAGCTGCTGGTGGACGCGCGGCGGCTCGGTCTCGGCGTGATGATCGAAAATCTGCCCGGCGATTACAACAGCGCCCCGCAACTCGGCGAGCTGCTCGACCCCATCCCGGAGCTCGGCCTGCATCTCGATATCGGCCACGCCAATCTCCAGGTGCCGTTCAACACCACCGAAGAGATTCTGGCCAAATACGGATCGCGTCTGCGCCACGTCCACTTGCACGATAACAAGGGCGGCTTCGCCGATCTGCACCTGCCGCTCGGCACCGGCACCGTCGATGTGCGCTCGGCCATCCGCGCGCTCAAGCGTTGCGGTTACGATGGCACCATCACGCTCGAAGTCTTCAGCCCCGACCGTCACTATCTGACCTACAGCCGCGATATGCTGCGCCGCCTCTGGGACGAAACTTCTCAGTAGCCGCACACTGCTCTGCTGCCCGCTCTTTCGAGCCATTCCAATTTGCACAACCCGTCCCCAAGAATGCCCGGATAAAATCGCCCACCGCCGGCGGAAACGCCCGAGCTACGGTCGTAACATTACGCAGCGGCAGCGTTTCCGTGAGCTCAGCCGCATCGCGCATGCACTTGCAACCGGAGATGACGTGAACGGCTGAGTGGCACTCCCGAAGGTTCCTAACGCCGGCTGATGTGCATGTGGAGGCTCCCAAATCCATCGGGCGTGCCCGGCCCACCCTGAAGATTATGCGTTGTAAATATCTCTTTCTCCTCCTACCGCTCACTCTCATTGCGCTGGTGCATGCCGCGCAGAATGGCTCCATCTTCCGCACCAGAGTCGATCTGGTGGAAGTCAGCTTCGTGGCAACCGACGATTCCGGCAAATACGTCTCCGGTCTGAATCCTTCCGACCTTCGCGTTTTGCAGGACGGCCACGAGCAGAATATCCGCAGCTTCGTCGATGCCAGCACCGTCGATCCCGCGGACCAGAAGGCTTCTGCCAGCATCTACATTCTGTTTGATATTAGCAGCTCGGCTTACACCAGTTTTCCGCAAACCGAAGATTCCATCGCCGCGTTCGTCCGCGCCGTAGCGCCGCGCGATCTAATCGCGATCAACACCTTCTCCCGTAATATGGCGCATCTATCGCCGCTTTCGGTAGACCGCAACCTCACCCTGCACAATCTCCGCGACGCCGTAGCCGGCGATCAGACCGCGCTGTATAACGCTATCCTTTTGACCGTGCTCGACGCCAGCAAGACCCCGGGCCGCAAGTCGATCGTGGTCTTCTCCAATGGCCCAGACGATTGGAGCATGCTCTCACCGGAAGATGTGGGCCGTGTCGCCGAGCGCGAAGGCGTTCCCATCTACCTGTTCTCACGCGGCAGGGAGAGCGCGGAAACCCACGAGGCGATGCAATTGCTAGCCGACCGCACCGGCGGTCAGGTGTACTGTGCGCGCACGCCAGGTGAGCAGTCCACCGCCTTCGCCGCCGTCAAAAGCGATCTCGCCCACACGTACCTGCTGACATATTCGCCGCAGGAAAATCCCGACCGCGGTTTTCACAAGATCGAACTGAAAATCCCCGGCCGCGATCACTGCCATCTCCGCTCCCGCTCAGGCTACACAGTGAACTGAGGGCGCTCCTACGAAGAGCGCTCCCTCACGGTCGCGCCTCTGTATCGAGTGCACCAGACACAGAGGCGCGACCGTAAGGGAGCGCTCTTCGTCGTTACCGCACCGCACGTAACCCTCCCTCGTACGCGCCTCTGTATCGAGTACATCAGACCCAGAGATGGTATGAGAAGGCCGGCCCCCCTCGGCAGGAGATATAACTCCTGTAGAGGCGGGCACTCAAACGAGTGCCAGAGAGGAGACCAGCCATGAAGAAGAATAGCACTGCGGCGAAGAAGAGCCAAAAGACGAGAACCGAACGGGTGAGAGTGAAGAAGATCGCCAGTGAGCAGAAACTGACGATCGGGATGGATCTGGGAGATTGCAGTAGCCACTACTGCGTATTGGATGAAAACGGCGAGGTGATCAGCCGCAGCCAGGTGGCAACGATGCCGGCCGGGATGAAGCCTGTGTTCGGCAAGATGGCGCCGTGTTTGATCGTCATGGAGGTAGGAACGCATTCGGCCTGGGTAAGCCGATTATTGGCGAGCTATGGGCACGAGGTGATCGTAGCCAATGCGAGACGGGTAAAGCTGATCGGGCAGAGCCAACGAAAGAACGACCGAATCGACGCCGAGACACTGGCGCGGCTGGGGCGAGCGGATCGTAAGCTGCTGAGCCCGATCCAGCATCGGGGGGAGGAAGCGCAATGGGATTTGGCCATGATTCGGGCGCGAGCCGAGATAGTGGAAGCGCGGACGGCAGTAATGAACTGTGCGCGCGGATTGATGAAGGCGATGGGAGAGCGGCTGCCGAAGCGGGATGTGGATGGAGTGGAGGAAACGCTGTCGAAGGGACTGAGCGAAGCTGCCCAAAAGGTGGCCAAGCCGCTACTGAAGAGCGTGGCAGCGATGACGGAGCAGATCCATGCCTGCGACCAGGAGATCCAGCGGATCGCGGCCAAGTACCCGGAAGTGAAACTGCTCCAGCAGGTGAACGGGGTGGGGCCACTGATTGGGTTGACGTTTGTATTGATCTTGGAAGATCCGCAGCGATTTAAGCGGAGCCGGGATGTGGGTCCGTACCTGGGGCTGGTACCGGCGCAACGGGACAGTGGGAAGAGCCAACCGCAGTTGAGAATCAGCAAGAGCGGAGACAAACTGCTGCGCAGCCTGTTGGTTCAGGGAGCGCACTGCATTCTGAGGAAAGGAGCGCCGGATAGTGATCTGCGGCAGTGGGGTCTAGAGAAGCAAAAGGAGGGTGGCAAGAAGGGGAAGCGGCGGGCGATTGTGGGAGTAGCGCGGCGGCTGGCGGTATTGCTGCATCATCTGTGGGTGAGCGGAGAAGCATACGAACCGTTGTACAACCAGCAGCGAGTGCAAGCGAAGAAAGCTGCTTGAACGAGCATAAATGGTCAGCAGCAGAGATGAGGAAATGAGTTTGCATGGCGATGGGTACGCAACTGGTCCCAGCGACAGCGCCGAGTTGGGGGGCGACTGCGAAGTCGCGCCTGATCCTCGGCAAGCCAGCAATGGATTGTCGATAGGTCGGCCCAGAGATGGCAGCGCCCCTCTGTATGAAGAACACCAAAGTGCACCGCAGCTTGCGGAACTGCAACGCTGCAACAGAGTGCGGATGGAAGCCTGGCGACAGAGGCGCGGAGGGGATTCGGTGTGATCGAACTCATCGTGGGAAGGAGAAACTACCGACGGCATTAGGACGAAGCGGGAGGCGATGGAACTAAGTAGATGCCTTGCCAGCGCGCTGACCGCGCGCATGAGGCGCTGCCTCATACTCCGCCAGGGGGCGAGCCCCCTGAGACCCCCAGCCCCCTTTCCCAGTGAATGGATTGTAGGGGAGGGAGGAAATCTGTCAAGGGTTCGCTGCGCCGCGTCGGAAAACGCGCCCTTGACAGATTACCTCCCTCCCCAAGAGGCTCTCGCGATATGGGAAAGGGGGCCTTGTGGGAAAGCGGCTGTCGTGTGCCTCCCGTTGGTCGGCCCCGCGACGTCGATTAGGCGTCGAGAAAAAAACACTTGACAGAGGCCGGCCTTCTCATGGAAGGCGCGACCGTAAGGATCTGTGAAAAAATCCCCTTCCAAAAAACGGCCGGTGGCGCCTCGAAAAAAGGCGCGCTAGGAAGCCCTACAATCGATCGGAAGGCACCTGGTATACATTTCTGGTCCCCCGATTTTGGCCCAGAGAATTGCCGAAGGGATTTTTTCACAGATCCGTAAGGGAGCGCTCTTCGTCGTTACCGCACCGCACGTAACGCTCCCTCGTACGCGCCTCTGTATCGAGTACATCAGACCCAGAGGCGCGACCGTAAGGGAGCGCTCTTCGTACTTACCGCACCGCTCGCAACCCCGCCGCGCCGCCAATCCACGCACGCGCTCTAAACCAGTCCCCCCCGAAGAGCGGTACCGCTGGTACCCAAAGCGTACTGTAAACTGGCGACCGCACCAGCAAAGTTAGGGTAAGGTGGTGTGATCCCCATGGCAAGCATGTCCCCAGCTTTCGAACCGGCCAGCATCCTTCATCAGCTTCCACCGTTGATCCTGCATCCCTGCGGCGATAACCCGCGGCCCGACGACGAACTTGCAATCGATGAATCCGACGAGCTCACACGCCGCTTGATGGCCACGCGCTACGCCGAGTTCCGGATGCTCTGCTTTATCGGGAAAGACATCAACCGCTGGCTGGAGCAGTGCGTCGAGTTTTCGACGAAAAAACCCGACCTCGGCACGCTGAGCGAAGCCAACCTGATCAACTTGTTACTGTTCCATCCTCCTGCCGGTGTAGCGCGCAAGCTGAGCGACTGGAAGGTGGAAAACTATCGTGTGCTGTTTTCGCGCGCGCTCGGTTTGAGCACGATGTACCTGCAGCCGCCATCGGCCGGTCAACTGCCGCCGGCGCTATTGCGCGACCTCTACCGCTACGCCGACGCGCTCTTCGAATGCCGCATGGGCCTGCACCGCGACCGCAACGTGCAAATGGGCAACCGCGGCCTGAACTTCAAACTCTACGCGTCGGGCGAATATTTGCGCCTCTTCGAGAAGTCCTGGGACGCGAGCGAACATTCGTAGCGCGATCTCCCTCAGTTCTCGATCGGCGTTTTCTCCGCCTTCTCCACCACCAGCGACTCCATCCTGACTTTGCCGGTCTCGAGCTTCAAGCCAAGCTGATCCTGCAGCGCCTTGAACACGTTCGGACCACCGGGATCTGTCGCCGTGTCGGAACTCGCGGGCGGCGCCGCTGGACGTCCTATGCCCGGAATCGGGGCGTGCTCGCCGCTGAACGCCAGATGGAAGCTGTACTTAGCCGTGAGCCCGGTCTTGTCCACCACCTCCTGCCCCAGAAACCGCGACAGGAATTGCGCCAGCTTATCGATCGGCTGCGTATCCACCGCCAGTTTCGTCTCGCCGTTGGAGCTCGTGGAAGAGAAGTCGCCCTTGCTCACAATCGGAAACCCGTCCTTGTCCTTCGCGGGCGGTCCCGACCTTCCCGGTCTGCCCATCCCTCCACCGCCCAAGCCGATCACCGGTCCCTGGCTCGCGCCATCGGTCATCGCCTCGGCCGCTTTCGGCTGCTCCGCCGCTGCTTCTTTCAGCTTCGGTCCGCCCTTCGCCACCACCAGCGTGTACGACGGAAAATCCTTCTCCTCGCGCCGAACCTCCATCTTGAAGCGATCCACCAACAACTTCTGCAGCATGGCGTTCACCTGATCGCGCGGCGCTGCCTCGGGCACCTTCGCCGAGATGTTGTACCGCGTCGTCTCCATCCACGATGGCGTCTGAAGCTGGTATTCTTTCAGCCCGTACGCGGTCCGCACCAGTTCGCGCAGGGTTACGTTGACCGCCCGGTACAGCGCCTTATCGTAGTGTGTGCTGGAAGAGATGCCCCGGCCTTCCGGCGGCGGCGCCGGTTTCACCGATGCCACCTCGAATTGCCCCTGCGCGCTCGCACCAGCGGCCAGCACCATCGCGAACCACAGCGTCTTTGCGAATTTCATTCCTGATTCGACGCAACCGCCTGTTTGGGGTTAGGTCCCGCGCAGTTAACCCCGGAAGTAAAGATACGCGCCCATGATGAACAGCAGCACCACGCCGGACGTCAGCAGATCCGTCGAGTTCCAGCCCGCGCGCGTCTTCTTCTTGTCCTCCAAGGTGGCGGTCCCGAATGTCAGACTCTGAATCGACTCGTAGTTCGGCTCCGGCGTCGCATACGCGACCCCCAGCATCACCACCGCCGACACGATCGTGATCACCAGGCTCCAATACTGGAAATAGATGTTGTTGATAATCCACAGGAAGCTGCCCGCCGGATAGCCGTTCTCGTACCCCGCTATGCCGAGCGTCACCGGAGTGTCCACCGCCATCCGGAAAATGCCCAGCGCGAAGCCCACAATCATCGCCCACAACGCGCTTTGCGCATTCATCCGTTTGATAAACACGCCCAGGAAGAACACCACGAAGATGGGCGGCGCCAGATAGCCCTGCACCGATTGCAGGTAGCCATACAGTCCCTTCGCGTTCTTGATCACCGGAATCCACGCCAACGCGATGAACACCATGATGGTTGTCGCCATGCGGCCCGTGCGGACGAGCTGCGCCTGCGTCGCGCCTGGCTTCCATTTCTCGTACAGGTCCACGGTGAACAGTGTGGAGCACGCGTTAAACACGCCCGCCAGAGACCCCATCAGCGCGCTCAACAATCCCGCCACCACGATCCCGCGAATTCCCGGCGGCAGCAGATACTGCACCATCATCGGAAACGCGCCGTTCGATAGCGCCGGAATCGCCTGCCCGTCCGGCCCGATCATCTGCCCCAGTTCCGGCACCTTGCCGCTCTTCGCCAGCGCATAACACACCAGGCCCGGAATCAGGAACAGGTACACCGGGAACAGCTTCAAAAACGCCGCGAAGATCGAGCCGCGCCTCGCTATCGTCTCGTTGGGAGCGCCCAGCGCGCGCTGCACAATGTACTGGTCGGTGCACCAATACCACAGCCCGATAATCGGCGCGCAGAACAGCATCCCCAGCCACGGGAAATTGCCGTTGAAATACCACGCCTGCCTCACCACGTGCCCCGCCGCGTTCGTCTCCATCACCGGCGACCACGTGCTCTCCACGCCCGGCGGGATCAGCGGCTTCCACAGGTTGAACATGTCGCTCCCGCACAAATGCCGCAGCTCCTCCCATCCGCCCAGCCGCACCAGCCCATACCCCGTGAGCAGCGCCGACCCGACAATCAGCACCACCACCTGCACCGCGTCGTTGTACGCCACCGCGCGCATGCCGCCCAGCGTCGTGTACAGTCCGGTCAGCACAATCACCAGCACGCTGCCGATCCAGAAGCTGTCGATGGTGGTCCCGCCGATCGTGATCTGCATCTCCGGCAGCAGCGTCCCGAACACTACGCCGCCCGCGAAAATGCCCACCGCGATCTTGGAAATCACGAACGTGATCAGCGAAACGATCGACAGCACGTACCGCGACTTCTCATTGAAGCGCCGCTCCAGAAATTCGGGCATGGTGAACACCATGCTCCGCATGTAGAAGGGCACGAACACCCACGCCAGCACCAGCAGACACCACGCATGCAGCTCGTAATGCGCCATCGCCACGCCGCTGGTCGCGCCCGATCCCGCCAGCCCTACGATATGTTCGCTGCCGATGTTGGACGCGAAGATCGACGCCCCGATCACCCACCATCCCAGGTTGCGGCCCGCCAGGAAGTAGTCGGTGGTATTCTCCTTCCCGCGCCGCACCACCCACCACGCAACGCATAGCAAGATCCCGAAGTACAGCCCGATCATCGCCCAGTCCAGGGCCGTGATACGCGACACCGTGTTCATCGTGGCTTCATCCCCATTTGTTTAAGTAACGAACTAATATACACCGTCGCACTCTGTAGCGCAGGCCCTCGGCCTGCCATGCCCCGATTCGTCGGGGCATTCTTGCTCAAAAATCGCTCAGCCTGAACTGCGTGATTTTTCCCCTTGACATCGGGCGCTTTTAGTACTAATTAATTAGTATGCGTCGTCGCTCCCCTACCCTCACCGAGCAGGAACTCGAAATCATGAAAATCGTCTGGGAACGCGAAAACGCGACCGTCCGCGACGTCTACGAGGCCATCCTCGAACGCCGCAAGGTGGCCTACACCACCGTCATGACCATGATGAAGATCCTGGAGCACAAAAAGTACCTCAAGAAAACCCTCGCCGACCGCGCCTACGTCTACCGCCCGGCGCAGCCCAAGCGTCAGGTCATCGGCGACATGGTCCGCGATTTCGTCAACCGCGTCTTCAACGGATCGGCCGAGCCGCTCCTGCTGCATCTGGTGGAAGAGCACGATCTGTCTCCGGAGGAACTGGAGGAAATCGCCCGTCTGCGGAGGAAAGCATGAACTGGCGGATGCTCTGGGATAACTTCGTCACCTACGGCATGCAGGTGGGGCTGCTCATCGGGCTCGCCGCGTTCATCCCTGGGCTGCTCCGATTGCGCATGCCTCGCGTGCGCCTCGCCTATTGGCACATCCTGCTCGGAGCCTGTCTGCTGCTGCCCATGCTGGCCCCGCGCAAGCAGGAAGTCATCTTCGTCTCCAGGCCCACCGCGATTCCTGCCATGACGCCCGCGCCTTTCCCCGCCGCTCCCAAGCGTTCCATCCCGCGCAGCCAGCTCGCCTTCGGCTTGATCGCTGCCGGAATCGCGGCGCGACTCCTCTGGCTCGGCGCCGGCTTCTGGAAACTCCGCCGCTATCGCCTCAACTCCCGGCAGCTCGAGCCGGCACTCTCCTGGGGCGTCGAGGCCGATCTCCGCGTTTCCTCCGACATCTCCAGCCCGGTGACCTTCGGCTTCCGTAACCCGGTAGTGCTGCTGCCGGCGAACTTCCCCGGCCTCACTCCCGAAATGCAGGACGCGGTGCTCTGCCACGAAATTCTCCACGTGCGGCGCCGCGATTGGCTCTTCACTCTCGCCGAAGAGGTGGTGCGCTGCATCTTCTGGTTCCACCCCGCAATCTGGTGGCTGCTCGGCGAGATCGGCCTGGCGCGCGAACAGGCCGTCGATCAGGAAGTCATCGAAATGACCAAGTCGCGCGACGGCTATCTGGATGCGCTGCTCGCCATCGCGGGCGCGAATCCCCAATTGGATTTGGCTCCGGCGCCGCTGTTCCTTCGCAAGCGGCATCTCAAACAACGCGTAGTTTCCATCATGAAAGAGGTTCGCATGTCCAAGACGAGAAGAGTTTCCGCCCTTGCCGCCGGACTGGGTTTCCTGGCCGCTGCCTGCTGGTTCGTAACCATAGCCCTGCCGCTCGCGGCCCAGCCGCAGTTGGTGACCGATGGCGCCGGCGTGACCGTGGACCTGGGCGGGTCCAATGTGCTGCACCGGACCGGCGTCAGCTACCCGATCAGCGCGATGCGCGCGCGTATCTCCGGCATCGTTTCTGTGGAGGCGTCGCTGGATTCCAGCGGCAACGTGATCGACGCCCGCATCGTCAGCGGCCCACAAGAGTTGCGCAAAAGCGTGTTGCAATCGGTGCTGCAATGGCACTTCTCCATGGACAACGGCTCGCTGACCCGCCGCATCAGCATTGACTTCAAACCCCCGGAGTTGCCTGAGCGGCCCGCGGTTGTGCAGGGCGGCACGACTTCCATCGGCGTGGTCGGCGGCGTCCCCGGCGGTGTCTCAGGCGGTGTGCCCGGCGGTGTCTCAGGCGGCGTTCTGGGCACGCTCATCACGCGAGAAGGCGTTCTCGGTGGCGTCATCGGCGGCGTCCCCGGAGTTGTCGGCAGCGTTCCGCAGCCGATCTTCTCAGGAAGAGTGTTGGGATCGATCCGGATCATCGGCCTCTCCGAGCAGGCGAAGAACGATCTGCTCTCGCGCTTGCCTGTACACGAAGGTGACGTGATGGCCGACGATTCCTTCGATCGCGTGGTCAAGGTTGTCCGGGAATACGACGAGCACCTCAACGTGGGCCGTATGATGCCTCGCGGCAACACCGATCGCGTTGGTATCTCGATTGTTGCCCCCGGTGGCGCTCTCGCCTCCGATATGGTCGCGACCGCCAACGTGCCGCCGCCGGCGGATGGCACCAATCGCATCACCGTGGGCGGTAACGTGCAACAGGCCAAACTGATCCGACAGCCGGTGCCCGTGTATCCACCGCTCGCCAAGCAGGCACGGATCTCGGGTGTCGTGCATCTGCAGGTGGTCATCGCAGCCGACGGCACGGTGAAGAACATCGCACTGATCAGCGGACATCCCATCCTGGTGCCGTCGGCGATGGAGGCCGTGCAGCAGTGGCGCTATCAGACGACGCTGCTCAACGGCCAGCCTGTGGAAGTGCTGACGCAGGTAGACGTGAACTACACGCTCAGCGATCAGCCCCCACAGCAGCAGTAACTGTATGTGGAAGCTGGCAATCACACTGCTCGCGACCGTCGCCGCCTTCGGCCAGACGGTTACTGGCACAGTCAAAGAACTCGGCACCAACCAACCCATCGAGGGCGCCACGGTCAAAGTCAATGTCGTTCCGGATCCACGTCCGCAGTTCGTCACGGCCGCCACATATGCGAAACCCGACATGGTATTGACCACGGGCATCGACGGCGGCTTCTCGTTCGACATGCCCCGGTTCGGCTCGGTACGGATTACCGCCTCAAAGGACGGATTCGGGCCGGGCGCACCCATGCTGAAGCCGCCCACCGAGTTCGCCGAAGTTCTGGTCGATAAGGACCACCCCAGAAAGTCCGTGGAGCTCAGCCTCGCGCGCCCGGCGGTGATCATCGCACACGTGATCGATGAGGAAACGCGGAAGCCGGTGGCCAAAGTTCCGCTGGCAGTCTTCCAGGCAGCGTATCTCAACGGGGTGCGACGGTTGATCCCGGGGATCGGATCGCTCGCACAGACCGATGCGGAGGGCTTATTCACTTCGGGAAAACTGGCGCCGGGCGAGTACATAGTGCACGTGCGGCCGGAGTCACAGAAGGATGGCGCGGTCCAGCTCGCATTCACGAAGGAGGATTTCGAGGCGACCGATTCCGATTTCGCACGGACGTATTGGCCCGGCGGGAAGGATGTAGACGCCGCGCTCCCAGTGAAACTGCGTTCGGGCGACAACCTGGATATTGGCACGATTACGGTACGCAAAACGAAGCTCTATCGAGCGAAGGTGTCGTTGACCGGCGCGTCCTGCATCGCGGGTGAGATGGTGCAGGTAGCGCGCGTGGTGAGAACGGGACTCAGCACCGGACAATCCGGCGACACGGACGTGCCCTGCAAAGGCGAGTTTCTCGTCACGGGGCTGCAACCGGGCACATACTGGTTCGAGTTTCGGACTGGCAAGCGGCCGTTGGCGGAACGCGAGCGCGCATCGGTGCAAGTGGAGATCGTCGACAAGAACGTGGAGGCGAAGGCCGTGCTCTCGCGCGGCCTGGATATAGCTGGACGCTTCACAGTGGCCGAAGGATCGTCAAAGCCAGACTGGAAGACGATGAAGATCATGTCGACACCATTCGGCGCAACCCCGGTCATGAGCGAGATGCCGGAGCCGCCCGATCAGCAGGGCCGGTTCAAGCTCGTCAATGTCGCGGCGCGGGAGTACCGGTTCACCGTCAACGGGCTGCCGAACGGGTACTACATCAAGGAAATTCGTTACAACGGCATCTCTCAGCCGACGGGCTGGCTGACGCTGTCGGCCGGCGCGGTATCGCAGACGATCGAGGTGGTGGTGGACGACAAGCCCGCCGCGGTCGCCGGCAAGGTGAAGAATGGCGACGGCGCGCAGGTGGTGCTGGTGACGTCGCCCTGGAACAACCAGGATATCCGTAGCTCGACGCGAGCGGCCACGGCCGATGCGGATGGCAAGTTCCAGATCGCCAACCTCTCCCCCGGCGAATACCGCTGCTTCGCCGTGAAGACGTCGGAACGAGACAAGTTAGAGGAACCCTATGTCATGGATCGCATGCTGGCCGCGGCCAAGAAAGTTACATTAGAGGCCGGATCCGCGGCGGTGGTAGAACTGGAATTACTCATACCGTAGCACTTCCACCGGCGCGATCCGCGTAGCGTTTCGAGCCGGATAAATCGTCGCCAGAAAACTTACTAAGATCGCCAGCGCCGCGATCCAAAGGCCATCGATCCACCGCGGCTCGAACGGGACGAACGGCATCGAGTAGACGCTCTCATCCAGCGGCGGCCAATGGTAATGGGACGCCAGAAAGCAAAGTGCGTAGCCCACAATCAGGCCGATCACGCTTCCCACCACGCCGATCAGCACACCCTGCACCATGAAAATGCGGCGGATCTGGCTGTGCCGCGCCCCCATCGACATCAGGATGCCGATGTCGCGGTACTTCTCCATCACCATCATCACCAGCGTGATGAATATGTTCAGCGCCGCGACTAACTCGATCAGGCCGATCACGATCACCGTAACCAGCTTCTCCATGTTCAACGCCCCGAGTAACTGCTTGTTGCGCTCCATCCACGTGGTGGTCGTGTAGCGGCCGCCCACGATCTTCTCCACCGACGCCGCATATTCGCCCGCGCGGTCGAGGTTATCCACGTTGAGTTCCATCTGGTTGACCTGATCCACGCCGAGCGCCTTGGAGGCCGCATCGAGCGCCGTGTACGCCCAGTTGTCGTCAAGCTCGAAAAATCCGGTCTCGAAGATCCCGCACACGCGGAAGCGCCGCTTCACCGGGTGCGGCCCGATCGGCGTCGGTTCATCCACCGTAATATCGATGTTGCTGTTCAGCATCATGCCCGTGTCCTGGGCCAGCTTGGAGCCGAGAATGATACCCGGCGGCGAGGCGTTGGGATCGCGCAGCCGGTCCACTGAGCCGGCTTTGAGGCGCCGGAGCGTGTTGCTGATGCCCATCTCCCGATCCGGGTCGACACCCTTCAGCACGCCGCCCTTGGATTGGAGCGGACCAGAAAACAGAATGTAATCGTAAAGCACGGGCGAGACCGCGGTCACATGCGGCGTCTTGCGCAATCGCTCCGCCACCTCCTGCCAGTTCTCGATCCCATCCCCCGGCTGCTTCGGAACGATGTTGATGTGTGCCATCGCGCCCAGCAGATTGCGCTGTAGTGTGTTGCGGAATCCGTTAGTGATGGCGAGCCCCACCACCAGCGCCATCACCCCCGCCGCCACCCCGAGGATCGAGATCGCCGTGATCATACTGATGACGCGTTCTTTGCGGTGCGCCCGCAAATAGCGCCGTGCGATAAAGAGCTCAAACGGCGAAAGGGTCACGGGGTCATTCGCTCCCACCAGCTCGCGGTGTCATCACCCCGGGTTTCATCAAGCCTTACGTCGCGAATCGACCTGCACCCCGTCAAAAAATAGCGCCGTGCCATAACGAGCTCAAACGGAGAAAGGGTCACGGGGTTATTCGGCTCCCCACCAGCGCTCCCTTACGGTCGCGCCTCTGCGTCTGGTGTGCATCCGACACGGAGGCGCGACCGTAAGGGAGCGCTGCCGGTAGCGGTGTCATTACCTCGGGTTTCATCAAGTCTTATCCAGCTCCCGCAACTTCTCGACCAGTTCGATGGGCCCCTCCGGCCTCAACAGCGGAAATAAAATCACGTCGCGAATCGACGTGCACCCCGTGAAAAAATAGCGGCGTGCGATAAAGAGCTCAAACGGAGAAAGGTTCACGGGTTTATTCGCTCCCCACCAGCGCTCCCTTACGGTCGCGCCTCTGCGTCTGGTGTACATCCGACACGGAGGCGCGACCGTAAGGGAGCGCTGCCGCTAGCGATGTCATTACCCCTGGTTTCATCAAGCCTTATCCAACTCCCGCAACTTCTCAACCAACTCGATCGGCCCCTCCGGCCTCACCAGCGGAAATAAAATCACGTCGCGAATCGACGTGCACCCCGTCAAAAAATAGCGCCGTGCCATAACGAGCTCAAACGGAGAAATGGTCACGGGGTTATCCTGCTCCCCACCAGCGCTCCCTTACGCTCGCGCCTTACATCCGACACGGAGGCGCGACCGTAAGGGAGCGCTGCCGCTAGCGGTGTCATTACCCCTGGTTTCATCAAGCCCTATCCAACTCCCGCAACTTCCCAACCAGCTCGATCGGCCCCTCCGGCCTCAGCAGCGGAAATAAAATCACGTCGCGAATCGACTTGCACCCGGTCAAAATCATCGTCAACCGGTCGATCCCGATGCCCTCGCCGCCGGTGGGCGGCATCCCATAAGAAAGCGCCCGTACGTAATCCTCGTCCATTTGATGCGCTTCTTCATCCCCTCGTTCCCGCATCGCAAGCTGCATTTCAAACCGGCGCCGCTGCTCCTGCGGGTCGTTCAGCTCGGTAAACGCGTTCCCGATCTCGGTGCCGGCCACGTAGATTTCAAACCGGTCCACGAACGCCGGATTCTCCGGATTGTTCTTGGAAAGCGGCGAAATCTCCACCGGATACTCGTGGATGATCGTCGGCTGGATCAGCTTCGCCTCGGCCACACGCTCGAAGATATCGGCCAGCGCCTCGCCAGCCGTCGCCTTATGCGAGTGACTCAACAACCACGCCGGATCGGCAACATCGGCCGCGGTAGGCTTGTTGTCGCCCTCCCAGCACTGCACGATCGCCTCGCGCATTGTCATCCGCGTGAACTTGCCGAAATCGATCTGGTTCCCGTCGAATTCGGTAACCGTGGTGCCGTTCGCATCCAGCGCGACCTGCCGCAGCAGCTCCTCGGAGAGATCCATCAAGCCCTTGTAATCGGTGTACGCCTGGTAGAACTCGAGCATCGTGAACTCGGGATTGTGCCGCGTGGAGAGCCCTTCGTTGCGGAAGTTGCGGTTGATTTCGTATACCCGGTCGAACCCGCTCACCGTGAGCCGCTTCAGATACAGCTCGGGCGCAATCCGCAGGTACAAATCGATATCCAGCGTGTTGTGATGCGTGATGAATGGCCGTGCAGCCGCGCCACCGTACAACGGCTGCATCATCGGCGTCTCCACCTCGATGAAGCCGCGCGCTTCGAGTTGCCGCCGCAAACTGGAGATGATCTTCGCCCGCGTCACAAACACCTTGCGCGCATCCAGATTGGCGATCAAATCGAGATACCGCTGCCGGTAGCGCGTCTCCACGTCTTCCAGTCCGTGCCACTTCTCCGGCATCGAAAGCAGCGTCTTGCTGAGAAACTCGATATGCTCCACGTGGATCGAGAGCTCGCCGGTGCGCGTACGGAAAACGTACCCGTCCACGCCGATGATGTCGCCGATGTCCACCAGCTTGAACAACGCGAAATCCTTCTCACCCACCGCGTCCTTCTTCACATAAATCTGTATACGTTCACCTTCCTGTTGAAGGTGCGCGAAGCCCGCTTTCCCCATGTGACGCAGTGTCATGATTCGCCCTGGAACCTTCACGCGCATATCGGGCGTGAGCTCTTCAGCGGTTTTTGAACCATACGACGCCAGGATCTGGGGGACGGTGTGGGTGAAATCGAACCGGCGCCCGTAGGCGCGGTGACCCAGTGCTTCGATCTCACGGATGCGCTCCAGGCGCTGTTTTAGTAGATCATCTTCCAAAGACATGTCAGTCGGATCTCCGAAGCTGCCCGAAATCGGCAGGGTAAAGGGGGAATACGTTATTATAAAGCTTCGCTTGACCCGATCCATCTCGATAGTCATCCCCGCATACAACGAAGAGAAGAGACTCCCCGCAACATTGGTCAAGGTGCGCGAGTACCTTGCCGCCGCGCGCTGGGATTTCGCCGAAGTCCTGGTCGTCAACGACGGCTCCCGCGATGCCACCGCGCAGGTCGCTCGCGACGCCGGCGTGCGCGTCATCGAGAACCCCGGCAATCGTGGCAAGGGATACACGGTCCGCAACGGCATGCTCGCGGCGCGCGGCCAATGGATCCTCTACACCGATGCCGATCTTTCCGCCCCCATCGGCGAGTTGGAAAAGCTCTGGACGGCAGTCGAAAAAGCGGGCGCCCAGGTAGCCATCGGCTCGCGCGCACTCGACCGTTCGCTCGTAGGCGTCCACCAGCCTCGTCTGCGTGAATTCGTCGGCCGCGGCTTCAACGTCATGATGCGTTTGATCACCGCTCTGCCGTTTCGCGATACCCAATGCGGCTTCAAGTTGTTCGAAGCCCGCGCCGCCAGGGAGATCTTCGGCCGCCAGCAACTGGAAGGTTTCGGTTTCGACGTCGAGGTCCTGTTTATCGCACAACGGCTCGGGTATAAGTCGATAGAAGTGCCCGTAAGATGGGATAACGTCGAGGGTACCAAAGTTAGTTTGTTGCTGGGCGGGAAAGCGTATGTCGATCTGCTGAAGGTACGGGCCAACGGCGTACGTGGTGTATATCGCGCCAAAAAGTAGTCTCCTCCACCACCCGCCCGGACGGCCCTCCCGGTTGACTCTGTACGCGCAAGCTGCTGAACTGAATTCGACAGTTGAGGCTCATCCTTTGCTGCCTGGCATGGGGAGTTCTTCCCCTGTCCGGCCAGTTCGCCGGCGTTGCGGTGTATACGGATTTTCAGCAGCCGCCTTCTTCAGAGGTGGTGTCGTCATTTGAGCGCGAAGTGGACGCAATCGCCGCGCCGATTGGGCTTTCGATGGCTTGGCGCCCGATGGATACCCAAGATCGGGTAGTGGTGGGACAGCGCCTGGTCGTCGCGAAGTTCATTGGCCGCTGTGATTCGCGCGGCCTGCCGGCGCCCGCCTTCCGCAGCGGACAACTGGGGCAAACGCACACCACCGATGGCCAGGTGTTGCCGTTTATCGATGTAGATTGCGACCACATCCGGGGATTCGTCCGCACACCGCTCCTGCACGCCCCGCCGGCCGAGCGCGAACAGATGTTGGGCCGCGCCGTGGGACGCGTCTTCGCGCACGAACTCTACCATGTGCTGGGGCAAACCATTCACCACGGTTCCGCCGCCGTGGACCGGTCGAACTATACCGTCAATGAATTGATCGCTCCCACGCTGGGATCGAACGACAATTGCCGGATCCTTCAGGTGGAAGCCGCCACCGCCGCCGCACCCGGCTCGCGGCGCCGCGGAAAACTGAAGTTCTCACAGAAGCTTTGCAACGTCTGCCATGGCCCATCCGGCGAAGGTACCAAACGCGCGCCCGCGCTGCGCTCGCCCTCCCGAACGGTCGATACCGCGCTGCTGGCCGTGCGCCTCGGAATCGATGGAGGCGCCATGTGCCGCCGCGCAGATCAGTTGAAGCTGACTCATCCACTGCTGGTGAATCAAGACCTCGAAGACCTCGTCCGGTTTCTAAACGCGCCGCCGTTTTGAGCATCCAGTGGCATAATCCAGATATGGAAATCACCTGGCTCGGTCATGGCACCTTTCAATTCAAGCTCGCCAGCGGACATGTCATCCTGATGGATCCCTGGACGGACGGCAATCCCGCCTATCCCAAAGGCCACCAGATCGATCGCGTGGATATCATGTGCATCACGCACGGCCACTTCGATCACATCCACGACGCGGTGCCGCTCGCGCAGAAGTTCTCGCCGGAGGTGATCGCCATCTATGAGACCGCCACCTGGCTCGAAGGCAAGGGCGTCAAAAACACGCACGGCATGAACAAAGGTGGGTCGCAGCAGGTGCATGGCGTGACCTTCACCATGACTCACGCAGTCCATAGCTGCGGCATCCTGGACGACGGCAAGATTATCTACGGCGGGGAGGCCAGCGGCTACGTGATGCGGTTCGCCGATCATCGCTGCCTCTACTTCGCCGGCGATACCAACGTGTTCTCGGACATGGCGCTCATCGAGCAGCTCTATCATCCCGAGCTGGCGTTCCTGCCCATCGGCGACCTGTTCACCATGGGCCCGGCGGAAGCGGCAATGGCGTGCCGGCTGCTCCGCGCGCGCAAAGTAGTCCCGATGCACTTTGGCACCTTCCCGCCGCTGACCGGCCGCCCCGACGATCTTCGCGAGCGCATCAAAGGACTGGATACCGAAGTCTGGGCGCTCGAGCCCGGCAAAACCGTCAATTGGTAGCGCAGGCCTCCGGGCCTGCCATGCCCCGATTCGTCGGGGCATTCTTCTGAGTGTGAGTGATTTGACAACCGCCTGATCCCTTTTGACCCCGCTTGCGGCATAGTCAGCAGAGGGTGACATGAAACCACTGTTTGCAGTCTTAATCGCCGGGACGATTGCGCTGAATGGGCTCGCGCAAACCAAGAGCCGTGCCGATGATCCCGACCAGAAGGAGCTCTACAACTACGTCCTCACCATGGACAAGATCAACAAAATGGCCGCCGCCACGCAGGCCATGACCGAGTACGGAAAGAAGCACCCGGAGCTCAATGCCGAAGGCAAATCGAGCGACGCCAAGAATCTCGATCAGATGGTGCGGAAGCTCCAGGGCTACCCCGAAGTGGTCGCGATTTTATCCAAGAACGGGTTGACGCCGCGCGAGTACGCGGTCGGCTTCTTCGCCCTGCTCCAGGCCAGCATGGCCGTCGGCTTCAAGCGCTCCGGCACCTACAAGGAATACCCGCCCAAGATGCTCGAGGTGGTGAGCAAGACCAATCTGGATTTCGTCGACCAGCACTTCGACGAAATCCAGAAAATCACGAACAAAATGCAGGGCGGCGATCAGGACAAGGATCAATAGCGCCAACTGCGTCCCCAGTCGCGCAGGCTCTCGCGTAGATCTTCGCGCCAGCGCTGCATATCGCGGCGCCACTCATCGCGCGACCGCTGCCATTCCCGTTCCCAATCGCGATTCGCGTCGCGCAGCGAGCGCTGCGCATCCATCCGCGCCCGCATCGCTTCGCGCCGGGCATCCATACGGGCGCGCTCCACCTCGCGGCGCGCCTCCGCTGCCTCGCGTCGTGCTTCGGTGCGCACCCGCGCTGCTTCGCGCATCACCTCTGCCCGCTCGCGGCGAGCTTCTGCCATCGCGTTGCGCCAATGGTCGCGTCCCTCCCAGTTCCATTCCGCCAGCGCGGGAATCGCCAGCAACAATCCAATCAGTACGTATTTCATCGCGCGTCTCCTGTCACTCGTATCTCAGTGCTTGAATAGGATCGATTTCACTTGCGCGCCGCGCCGGCAGGAAACCCGCGCCGAACGCGACCACCGATAGAATCGTAAGCGCCGCCGCGGCAGCCTCCAGATCCGTCGGCTTCACTCCAAACAACTGCGTCGATACATACTTGCTCAATAGCAGCGCCGCCGGGATGCCAATCGCGAGCCCGGCCGCGAGCAGCGCCAGCGTTTCGCGCAGCACCATCCACACCACCTGCCGCTGCGGCGCGCCCAGCGCCATGCGCAATCCGATCTCGCGCGTGCGCCGCGCTACCGTGAACGCCATCACGCCATACAACCCGAGCGCCGCCAGCACCGTGGCCAGCACACCGAAAGCGGCGGAGAGAGTCGCAATCAGCCGCGCCGTGCTCAGCGTTTCATCCAGTTGCTTCCCCAGCGTCTTCATCGCGAACACCGGCATGGCCGCGTCAATCGCGCGCACTTCGCGCCGCAGCGTGGCGTACATGGCAGCCGGATCCATGGCCGTCCGGACATAGAACGTCACGCCCGCCGGGTAGTCTACGTGCAGGAACGGCAGGAACACCTGACGATGTACTCCTTCGCGCGGCCCTTCGTACAGCGTGTCCTGGACCACGCCGACGATTTCGATATCGAGCTTCTTGGGATGGTCGCCGAACGCAATGTGGCGTCCAAGCGCGCTCTGGCGTGGGAAGAAGTGCTCAGCGAATTTCTGGTTCACGATTGCGACGCGGAAGCTGTTCAGGAGGTCTTTGCCCGCGTCCCCGCCGTCGCCCCACCGGAAATCACGGCCCGCGATCATGGGAATGCCCATCGTCTTCCAATAGTCATCGGAGACGCCGTTCATGAAGGCCTGCATGTCCTCGCCATCCTTGATCTGATGGCCTTCCACGGACATGGTCGAATCCCACTCGTCGCTCGCCAATACAGGCTCGATCGCATAGCCGGCGCTCTTCACACCGGCCGTGGCGCGGATGTCGGCGAGCAGGCGGCGGTAAAAATCCTCCATGCGCTGATTGTTGTATCCGTTCAGGGCAGGATCCACCTGGAAGGTGATGATGCGGTCGATATCGTGGAAGCCCGCGTTGGTTTGGCGCAGGTTCATCAGCGTGCGCACAAACAGTCCCGCGCCCGCCAGCAGCAGGAAGGAAAACGCCACCTGCGCCGTCACCAGAATTTTGCGGAATCGAACATTGCCGCCCGTGCCGCTGACCGCTCCCACCACGTCCTTCAGCGCGTTCCAAAGGTCGAGGCGCAACGACTGGATCGCCGGCGCCAGTCCGAAAAGCAGGCCCGTGAACACCGCGAGCACCGCGTTAAATGCCAGTACCCGGCCATCCGGCGCGGCATGAAGCACCAGCGGCGCGTCGCCCGCCGGCAGAAACGCCAGCAGCGCCTGGATCATCACGACGGCCAACCCGAGCCCGGCGGCGCCGCCCAGGACACTCAAGATCAGGCTCTCCATCAGCAATTGCCGCAGCAGATGCCAGCGCGACGCGCCGATGGCCAGCCGTACCGCAATCTCCTTCTGTCGCGCCACCGCCCGCGCCACCAGCAGATTCGCTACGTTGAAGCACGCAATCAGCAGTACCAGCCCGACCATGCACATCAGCACAATCAGCGCCGTGCCATAATCGCGCCGCATCTGGGAAAACCCGTTGCCGGCCGATTCCATCAGCACCTTGCGCTGCAGAAACTGATTCATGTTGTACTGCGAGACCTGCTTCATCTCCTTCTGCTGCGATTCGTCGCGGAGAATCTGGGTGAGGAGCGGCTGCAAACTCGCCTTCGCCGACGCCAGCGTGTAGCCGGGCTTCAGGCGCGCGAATACCTGTACCCACTGGCTGCGCCGGTCGCCGATCTCGTCCCACCCGGGCGTCATCAGCGGCTTCATCTGGATCGGTACCCGGATCTGCGGCGAACGCGCCGGGTCCGTGCCATTGAAGCCTGCCGCGCTCACGCCCACGATGGTCATCGGGTAGTCGTTCACGAGCATCTTCTGGCCGATCACGCCCGGATCGGCGGCGAAGCGCGAGAGCCAGTACGGATAGCTGAGCACCACCACTGGATGGCCCTTGTAAACACGGTCGTCTTCCTCAGGCGTGAACACGCGTCCGAGGGCCGGTTTCACACCGAGCGCCTGGAAGTAGTTGCCCGAGACCAGTTCGCCATCCACACGCTCGGTCTGCCCGCTGAAGCTGACCGAGAGCGAGGTTTCACGCCGGCAGAAGACGTACGAGAACGCCTCTGCCTTCTGCTGGAAATCCTGGTACATGGGGTAGGACGCCTGGTGCGTGCCACGATTGCTGCCCATGTGGGGCCCGGTGGTCCAGATCATGACCAGTTGCTCGGGGTCGCGGACGGGCAGGAGGCGCAGGAGAAGTTGGTCCAGGAGGGTGAAAATCGCCGTATTGGCGCCGATGCCGAGCGCAAGCGACGACACCGCCACCAGCGTAAACAGCTTGTTGTTCAGAAGATTGCGCAGAGCGAACTTCATCGCGTAACACGATCCTTCCGGCTCACGGGTTCAGAAGCTATTACGACGAAATCCGCAAAAAGTTACCAAATATTTTGGCCAGGATTCCGATCAGGCCACGCACTCCAGGATGTAATACTTCTTCCCGTCTTCCCGCGCGATCTGCCCCACGATCGTCCATTCATGGCCGTCCGCGAGGTACACGCGCCGGTAGGAGTCGTACTCCACCCCGATCTCCCGGCGCAGCCGCTCCTGCTCCACCTCGCGGGTGTCGCCGATGCCCCAGGAATCCTTCGCGATGTGGAACGGATTCATCGGCGCGAGAGGTCCCTGACGTAGATGTCCTTGAACCGCATGTTCCCTTCCCCGCCCGAGTGCAGTTGCAGCGCAATCCCGCCGTCGAACGACTTGGGCGTGGGATCGGTAAAGTCGAGCACCTTCACGCCGTTCAAAATGCAGACCATGTGATTGCCTTCCACCTTGAGCAGCATGTCGTTCCAATCGGTGGGGTGCATGATGTACTCGTACTCCGGCGAGGGCCACGCGATCCACTGGCGATTGTCGCCATACAGCCCACCGGTGTGATGATTGAGGGTCCGGTCGATCTCGAATTGCATGCCCTGCGAGACATCCACGGTGTCCGGCTTGAACCGTGTGTGGAAGTAGACGCCGCTGTTCCCCGGCCCGTCGCATCGATACCGGAGCGAGAGCCAGAAATCCTTGTAGTCCTTCTCGGTCATCAGGTAGCCGTATTCCCTGGTCACGCCCTGACCGTGAATCGTGCCGTCCTCCACCGTCCAGTTCTCATGGCCCACCTTGACCCATCCCGTGAGGTCCTTCCCATTGAACAGCGACACCCACTCTTCGTTCGGCAGCGGCGCGCGATTCCGCGGCGTCTGTGCCAGGAATAACGCGGGAAGGGCGGCCAATATCACCAACAAGACGATTTTGCGCATCAACGCAGTTCTATCATAAAAACGCATGCCACAACGGATCCCCGCCCACCCATTCTTCCGCCCCGACGACGCACGGCTGCGGTACCTCCCGGAGTGCCCGCGCTACCAGGACGGCCGCGTGATCTGGGTGTCCATCCAATACGGCGCCAACCTTCCCACCGGCGGCATCAACGTTCTCGATCTCGCCACCCGCACCAATCGCCACATCTCGCTCCCCGGCCGGCCGGGGTTCTTCGTCTTCGGCGATCGCCGCGATGAAGTCATCATCGGGCTGGAGCGCAGCCTGGTGCGCTTCGATCTGGCCGCCGAACGCATCACCGCAACCCTCGCCCACCTGCCCGATGACCCGCGCGTGATCATGAACGACGGCGTCGCCATTCCCGGCGGCATTCTCTTCGGCACCAAGGATCTCGAGATCAAGCGCCCGATCGCGGCGCTGTTCCACTTTGATTACGCAACCGGCGCTCTGCGGGAACTGCTGCCGAACCAGGTGTGCAGCAACGGCAAGTGGCTGCACGATGGCCTGCTCGTGGATATCGATAGCGGCCCACGGACCATCACGGAGTACCGCTTCGATGGCGCTGCGCTCCATCGCAGGCGGCTGATCGAACCGCCCGATCGATTGCCTGCCATTCCCGATGGACTCCGTCCCGCCCCCGGCGGCGAAAGCGTCGTGGTGGCATTTGTGGATCTCGACCGCACCCACGACGGCATCGCGCAGGAGCTTCGCCTTTCCGACGGTGCGGTGCTGCGCGAGTGGAGCTTCTCCGGCTCTCCGCGCGTGACCTGCCCTGAGTTCATCGAGCTGGATGGCCGCCCACACCTTCTTTTCACGACTGCCACGGAAGGGTCGGAATCGCCAGAATCCGGAACGCTCTTTGTGGCCGAAGCGTATTAACTGACAACCGTGCGGTACGTGGCTCGATTGACCATCCTGGTGCTCGCCGTACTCTGCACCGCGTCGGTGTTCCTGGCCGAGAACGCGCTGCATGTTTGGCACACGACGCCTCCCTCCGATGCCGAGGCCGGGCCAATCGCGACGCAGGGCGGCGCTACGTGGAAGCCCGCGTGCATCGCGGCGAGCCACGGCGCAGTCCTTCAGGGCTGGCTGTTCACCCCGCGAATCTCGAATGGCGCGGGTGTCATCCTGATGCACGGCGTCGCAGACACGCGGCTCGGCATGAGTGGCCATGCGCCTTTTCTCCTGCGCGCCGGGTACACTGTCCTGATGCCGGATTCCCGCGGCCACGGCGCGAGTACCGGGGGTATTATCACGTACGGGGTCCTAGAGTCCGAAGACGTCCGACGTTGGGCGGACTTGTTGTCGGGCGAACCCTCGATAGTACGAATGTACGGGCTCGGGCAATCGATGGGCGCGGCAATTTTGCTCGAGTCGCTACAGCGAGAGCCGCGATTCCGGGCCGTGGTAGCCGACTGTCCCTTCGCGACGTTCGAGTCAATCGCGTACGACCGTCTCGAACAAAATGGCCTGCGAAGTCATGCACTTAGTTACCCACTAATCGGATTGGGCTTCACATATGCGAGTCTGCGGTACGGCGTCAACCTGTGGAACGCATCGCCCGCGGCCGCTCTGGCCCAGACTCACACGCCAGTACTACTGATCCATGGCGCCGCGGACGACAACATTCCGCCACGCCATTCCCGCGCGCTCCACGCTGCTAATCCAGGGGTAACGGAGCTGTGGGAAGTACCGCGCGCGGGACACGTCGCATCGCTCAGCGCGGACCCCGCTGCGTACCGGATACGCGTCCTGAATTGGTTCAACTCCCATTAATGAATCACGTTAGGGATCGGTAATTTACACCACCAGGTACTCCAGGATGTGGCACGGATCATACACAACGGCACTAGCTGAAGATAGCGCTGTTCATATTTCCACAGACAGCGTTCCTCGTTAAAGAGCACAATCACAACTGTGACTGGCGTTTCGCGTGGCCAAGGCGCTGGTCGAGTTCAGGCGAGATTTGGCTCGAGTTCAACCGGAGGAAACACATGTACAGTTCTATTTTGGGACGAGCAACGAGATTGGCGGCTAGGTTATGTTTGGTTGGCGCGATGGCGGGTTCGGCGGCCCATGCCATCGTAACGGGGAGTTTCGCTTTCGACGGTAATGGCACGCAGGTCACCGTCAGTCTGGCGAGTCTCACCTTTGCCGGGGGTAATGATACAAAAGTCACAACCACGGGCTTGACCTACGGCGCCGGGATTCTACTCCCTCTTGGCAACCTGGGGAATATTCAGAACATCGGATCGAGTTTCCCAATCGATTTTTTCATGACGGAGAACGGGACACCTCTCGATTTCAAGCTGCTGGGTCTTGGTCCGGGAGATTTGGTGGATCCGCACGATTGTTCTACCGCGACTAGCAATGGCCAGTCGTGCTCGCTGCTGCTGAATTCCCCTCCTTTCCCGGCGAATACAGTGTCCCCGGTTATTTTGACCTTCAATAACAACACCACCAATGCGGTGGTACACATGAACGGCACGGTTACCGACGGAAGCGGAATCACCTCGTTCTGGACGGGTCAATTGAGCGCGACGCTGACCGCACCTCTGGACCAGATCACGAGCAACCCGCAAGCCGGTAGCGTGGCCCCTACACCGCAAAACATCGCTGCTTATTTTGCGGCTAATCCCAACGGCGATATCATCACGAGCTTCTCGGGGACCATCACCGCGAGCGCCGTGCCGGAACCCGATTCGGCCATGCTTCTGGGCGCCGGACTGATGGTGTTGTCGTTTAGTGTACGTCGCTTGAGGAAAGTGCAACGGAAGTAAAGTAATTGCGCGGAAACGGATCGCTCATGCTCGCGGCTCCTGCGTTCGGAGCCGCGGGTGTGGGGACCGAATCATCACGCGAATCATAAGGTATAAGTGAAATTCCGAGGTGTCCGCATTGCAATACTGAGCGCCATTGTGGGCGCGAATTTGAGTGCATTAACCCTCACCCCGGATTCGACCAATTCCCTCTTTGCCTCGCCTCCGCTCCCGGGATTCGAAGACCTTCTCCTGTCGCCCGCTCTCTACCCCGAGTTTCCCCTGCTGAATTGGACGTTGGTACAAAACGAACCGGAAGATGCCGTCTCTTCGACCGACTGGGTGGGCCGTGTGCCTGCCATCATGCCACACGCCACGTCGATCCATCAGCCGATTTGGAGTTCCTCGCCAGATACTTTTGGCGGCACTGGTGTACGCAGCACCACCATGAAGGTCGCGCTGGGAGGAATGATCGCGCTGTTGATGCTCGCATTGCTCGGCTTCGGCGTGAGTTTCTTCACCATGCGTGAGCAGGCGGTAGCCCGGAAGATGATGAAGGAACAGTACCGGCGCGCCCAAAGCTAGTGGAGACCAGCTTGCAGCACGCTTGAGTGATGCGAGTTTGTGTCCTGCTGGCATGTCTCTCGGTGTGTGCAACTGCGGCCGACCCTCTAAACCGGGAAACACCGCAAAGTTCGGTGATCGCATTTCTCCAGGCCTGCCATAGCAAAGACTACCGTCGCGCATCGCGTTATCTGGATCTACGCAAGCTGCCTCCCAACGCCCGATTGGAACAGGGCGAGAAGCTCGCCGCACAACTTGGCCACGCATTGGATGCCAGCACCCGGTTCGACGAGGGGGCACTCAGCACACAGGCGGACGCCACACAGCACGAACCGGTGGCACAGTTTTCCATCGACGGCAAAACGCAGCAGATCGAGATGGAGCGGGTGGTGCTGCGGCTGGGGGTGGCGGTTTGGTTGTTCTCGGCAGAAAGCGTCGCCGCAATTCCGCAGCTCGCGCGGGTGACCAGCGACTCGGCAGTCGAGAAACGGCTGCCAGACGCGATGACCGGACCGAAGCTGTTCGGCACCGCGGCGTGGCAATGGGCCGCACTGGCGCTGGTTGCAGTGGCGGCATGGGCCATAGCGCGTGTGGCCTGCTTCCTTTTATTAATGATCGGCGCACCGGCGGTCCACCGGATCGCCCCGAGTGTGCGGCGCGATCAGCTTGCGGAGTTTCTGGCGCCCGCGCGCCTGATGGTGGGCGTCGTGATCTTTCGCGTGGGACTGGAATGGATCGGCCCGTCGGCCGTGGTGCGCAAATATCTGGAGGATGCGGTAACCCTGCTGTTCTTCGGCGCACTGGCGTGGCTGTGTATGCAAGCGTTGGATCTGGGGATGGTGCGCCTCTCGCGCTCGCTGCAGGAGCGGCACCACAGCTTCGCGTATTCGGTGCTGCCGCTGGGCGCGCGCGTGGCCAAGGTGCTGATCGGGGTGCTCGCGGGCATCACGATTCTGAGCAGTTGGGGCTACAACACCACCGCGATTCTCGCTGGACTGGGCGTGGGCGGAGTGGCGGTGGCGCTGGCAGCACAGAAGACGATCGAGAACCTGTTTGGCGGAGTGGCGGTGATTACCGATCGCCCGGTGGTGGTGGGCGATTTTTGTAAGTTCGGCGATCGCAGCGGCACGGTAGAAGACATCGGGCTGCGCTCCACGCGCCTGCGCACACCGGAGCGCACGCTGATCACGGTGCCGAACGGCGCGTTCTCCTCGATGACGCTGGAGAATTTCAGCCGGCGGGACAAGACGTGGTTCCACATGACGCTGAACCTGCGCCGCGACACCACGGCGGAACAGGTGCGGCGGCTGATGAGCGCGATCACGGAGATGCTGAAGCGCACGCCCAAGGTGGAGGCGGGCAACCGGCCAGTGCGATTCACGGGCGTGGGCACCTATTCGTTGGATCTGGAAATCGGCGTCTACTTCACCAGCACTCAGGACGATGAGCTGGCGCCGATCCAGGAGGAGTTGTACCTGAAGATTCTGGACGAGGTGCAGGAGGTGGGCACGTCACTGGCGCTGCCTACGCAGGCCTACTACTCATTCAGTCCGAATAAACCGGCAAACGGCAATGGCGCGCCCGCCCCGCAACGCGAGGCGCCCGCGCCCAGGAGGTGAGATATGGCGGAAGTGAAACGCATGGAGTATCGGTCGCTGAGTTTGAAAGGAGGGGCGCGAACGGCGTCGGCGGTTCTGAACGAGCTGTGCTGCCACGGAGTGCGACTCAACGGGTTCACAATCTCGTCTCGCGGCGAGAACACGGTGCAGTTGGATGTGGCGGCGCGAAGCCCGGAGAAGCTGGGCACCTGCCTGCGCGCCCTGCACCTGGATTCCACGCTGCGGAGCGTCGGATTCCAACTTAGTGCCGATGGTGGCGCGTGTGACGTGCTCGATGCAATCGAACGCCTGGTGGGGAAGCGAGTGCCGATCGCGTCGGTGCAGACCATCGCCGTGGAAGGCGGCCGCGTCTCCGCGGTGGTGTGGGTAGATCCCGAGAGTGCGTCGCGCGCGGGAGAGGTGCTGGACACGTGGATGGTGGAGCACGACGTAGTGGATGAGGCGTCAGAGGAATCGTTCCCGGCGAGCGATCCGCCGTCGTGGGTATACAGCGGCAGGATATGACCAACCATCGGGTGGAGCACGACGCGCTCGGCGCCGTGGCGGTGCCCGAGGATCGCCTATGGGGCGCGCAAACGCAGCGCAGCGTGACGAACTTTCCCATCGGGGTGCAGCGGTATCGATGGGGCCGTCCGGTGATTCGCGCCTTGGGAGTGGTGAAGAAGTGCGCGGCGCTGGCGAATCGCGAGCTCGGCGTGATTTCTCCGGAGATCTCAGATCTGATCGTGCGGGCGGCGCAGGAAGTAATCGACGGACGGTGGGACGCTGAATTTCCGCTGGTAGTGTTTCAGACGGGGTCAGGCACGCAGACCAACATGAACGCGAACGAGGTGATCGCGAATCGGGCGATTCAACTGGCGGGCGGGGTGTTGGGTTCGAAAGAGCCCGTGCATCCCAACGATCACGTGAATCGAAGCCAATCCTCGAACGACGTGTTTCCCACGGTGATGCATATCGCGGCCGTAGAACAGGTGAACGACTTGCTGCTACCCGCCCTGGACACACTGGAGCGTGCGCTGCTGACCAAGCAGAAAGATTTCGCGCAGGTGACGATGCTGGGACGGACGCACTTGCAGGACGCGACGCGGATGACACTGGGTCAGGCGATATCGGGTTGGACGACGCAGCTCGACGATGCCGCCGCCGGAATCTTTCGCGCGCTGAGTCCGATACACGAGTTGGCACTGGGCGGCACGGCGGTAGGAACCGGGATCAATGCGCCGCCCGGATTCGACGTAGTGGCGGCGCGGTGCATCGCCGATGAGACCGGCAAACTGTTCGTGCCGGCGGGCAACAAGTTCGCGCTGCTATCCGCGCACGATGCGATGGTGACCTTGAGCGCGGCGCTGCGCACGCTGGCGGCGGCGCTGTTCAAGATCGCCAACGACGTGCGCTGGTACGCGAGCGGTCCGCGTTCGGGGATCGGAGAGCTGCTGCTTCCGGAGAACGAACCCGGAAGCTCGATCATGCCGGGCAAGGTGAATCCGACGCAATGCGAAGCGCTGATGCAGGTCGCGGTGCAGGTGTACGGCAACGATCTCGCGGTCGCGTTCGCGGGGTCGCAGGGGAACTTTCAATTGAATACGTTCAAGCCGGTGATGCTGCACAACGTGCTGGAATCGGTGAGTCTGTTGGCGGAGGCATGCGCGAGCTTCGAGGAGCGCTGTGCGCGCGGGATCGAGCCGAATTTAAAGAGGATGCAGCAGCATGTGGAAGGCTCGCTGATGCTGGTGACGTCGCTGGCGCCACACATCGGGTACGAGAAGTCGGCGGAGATCGCCCAACTCGCCCATCGCGAAGACCTGACGCTGCGGGATGCGGCGCTGCGGCTGGGATACGTGACGGGCGAGCAGTTTGACGAATGGGTGGGGTAGATTCCACGAATATTCAAATGTCAAAGAACTACGCCGTCAGAGTCTGACGGTCAAAACGAAAAATTTGCTGCAACCGAAGGAGTTAGGCGAACGCGAGCGTCAGAGTCTGACGGCGGGTGCGTTTCGGGGCATTTGAGTGAGACGGAAGTCTCTCTCACCTTCTATGTAACATGCGTGTCAAGCGGTGAGGGGGCGCAAATGAGGGTATCGCGGGGAGGGGATGTTGCAGCGGAAGGGGATAGGGGTGAAGAATTTTTTTGAATGAGCTGTGACGCCCCCACGACGGTCGAGGGGTGTCTTTCGGCGCGGAGGAAGGAGAGACATTGGGTTATGGGAAGAGCGGCCAAATTTCGCGGCGGGTTGGTGCGGCGACAGGACGGAAAAAGGGT